>ERZ779725.349-NODE-349-length-31727-cov-4.807369_pt1 | contig 31727 bp, 37 predicted proteins | sample MGYA00511890_ERZ779725 | MGnify/ENA primary metagenome ERZ779725 (study PRJEB29588, sample SAMEA2148549) | human gut metagenome | biome: human gut; feature: human-associated habitat; material: faeces | place: Denmark | collected 2008/2010 ...
CGTGACCACCGGCGCTATAACCGCCAGCAGCGAGGGGAATAGCATTTCCTTCTGGGCGGCCTTGGTGGAAATCGACACGCAGCGCGCGTAGTCGGGTTCGGAAGTGCCATTCATTATTCCGAGGTTTTCGCGGAACTGGCGGCGAACTTCGTTTACCATCTGGTTGGCGGCGCGTCCCACGGCGTTCATCGTGAGGCCGCAGAAGAGGAAGGACATCATGGCGCCCACGAACATGCCGAGCAGCACTTTCGGATTCATGAGGTTGACCTAGTAGACGGTCATGAAGTCGAGGAGGCTGGCAGACTCGACGCCGCCGGAGATTTCGGAGAACTTTTGTATGGTTTCCTTGGCGAATTCGGTGATTTCCGGAGAGTCTTTTACGCGGACGAGGCCAATGCGCAATTCTTCCACGTAAGAGGCGAGCAGGGCGAGGGCGGTCAGCGCGGCGGAGCCTATAGCGAATCCCTTGCCGGTCGCGGCGGTGGTGTTGTCGAGCGAGTCGAGCATGTCGGTGCGCCCTTTAAAATATGCACTATGTCGGAGATTGACTTAACTTTCTTCTTTTCGAGAGCGAGAATCTCTTTCCTGTCTATAACATCATTTATCGAGTGTTGAATTTGCGGATATGCTCTCGATTGCGATATACGTTCAGCGTCAAATATATGAAGCACTGCGCTTGCGGGAACTTTTGTGGTATTACTATGTTCTCCGATTAAGAAGTAGTAGTTCTTCGCTCTGCCATAGCGGTCAAATTCAATTCCGTCTATAATGCGCTCAGTAGTTGCGGTACTTGGCGACATTAGGCGGTGACTTTCGATTATTTGTATTTTGGGCACCCCAAAACTATTGAAGGTTTTTATAACAAAAACTTCTCCGTCAACAATAAGGCTTCTTAGTATCATCGCTTGGCACTCGCGCCAAGAATAGCGGTTTGTGATGTCGCAATGCCTTGCCCAACGGAAAAAGAAGTTTTCGGCCTCTTTATTCCATTCGTGGTTATCTGACTTTGCGCTTGGATAAATTCCTTTTCCGATGCCGTAAACCTTTAAATCTCTCAATATTCCCCTGATGTGTCCGCTATTCTTTTCAAGGTAGCGGGCCTTGCGAACAAGCTCGGTTCGGGTATAAGCGGGAAGTTCTATCTTTGCATCGGAGGGATTTATTGTGTTTGGATTTCCCCGAGAGGGTGAAACTATTGCTGACTCAAAAGCTCCTCCTATGCCGTAAAAGAAGTTGGCAATCTTTCTTCGGAAGTTCGTCATTGTATTACTCCTCCCAGAACTCCGTTATAAGATACGCGCCTTTGGGGAGCATACTTTTCGGGCACAAGATTCTCCAATGCGTCCATTATGCCGTTAAATTTCTTCTCGATTTCCGCCAGAGCTATACGAGAATAAGAACTCCCGCTATCAGATGCCGAAGAAAGGTATTTTTCACGTTCTGCTTTTACCTGTACAAGCAGGGCTTCAAGTTCTTCAACAGTGTATCCGCGTTTATAGTTGTAATTCGCCATATTAAATTGGCGAATGTCAAAAAAGTTATTCTACCTTTAAATTCTCATTTCCGATTATCTTCAACATCAGTGCACCTGCGCAATTCATCGCCTCACAATCAAGATAGTGGTTTGGACGGTTGCCAATTTGTTCCCATATCCACGAATTTCCTTTCTTAATTCGGTGTTCGGATTCCATCTGTTTTAGGTAATCTTCGGAAATATCCGTAGGCACTTCCCAAGTCGCTCCATTTGCGGGGTTTTGATTCCTTCGGATACGGGCTAAGGTATCTTTTACATTCAAATTGCTCCAAAAGTGCATACGGCACTTAACTTCTCGAGATATAAAGATATTTTTGACTGGAGAATAAAACCTAAAGACGCTTTTACCTTGCGGTAGCCTATGAACAAAATTAGCCCTATTGTCTCCCATTAGTGCTATCCAACGGTGCTTGCCGCATTGCTTATAAACTTCGTAGGAATTATATCCTGCGTCGATAAAAACGAGATTTGGCAGTATTGAAAATCTCTGTTGAATATCCTCTATGTCTTCCCACGTTAAAACCTTTTCGTGCCACAATAATCTACTAGAACCTTGCGGACTCCACGAGCGCACAACCAAGTAGAAATGGTCCATTTGTACGTCAACCGACATTATCCGCAATGGCGCGACACATTGACTCGTGTTTGCATACGCAAACCATCTCTCCCCTTCGGGGTCGTTGCTATCGCAACGCTCATTCGCGCTTCGCTTGAATTCCTTTTCGGCAAAGGGCTGGGATATAATTTCGCCTTTGGAATTAAATCCTCCTTCCTCGCTCCAAAATTCCCCTTGATTGTATCCTGATGACGCAATTTCCAGTCGGTAGTCTTCGGCAAATTCTTTCCAAGGCAGGGCGAGACGTTTTTGGTAAAACTGTTGAAGTAAAGAACTGTCTCCCTTGCGAGCGGCAATTTTTGCCCTAAGATACAGTTCTGCAAGTTTTCCCCAAGACATAGAAGCAAGAGCATTCCAGTGAAAGCCTACATTCTCTTTAGCGGCATTGGGATTTAAGGGAATGAATTTTCCGTCTTTGTTGAGAATACGCCTCATTCTGTCCGTATCTTCAAAGTATTCCCCACATTCAGCGCATTTTAAGGCGGTATTTTGATTTATCTTGGCAAAGTCGTATTCGCCGTTTTCGTCTTTATAATTGTCGTCCCACTCTATATTTTCCCACCTAAAAGGAACGTATTTGCCACATTTTGGGACATTTATAATGCCATTCCCGCATATCGGTAGTCTCAAATTTGCGATGGGTGTCGTCGGCTTCTTCTCCGCCTTGACTCATAAAAACACACTTGCCGAGCCAACCGAACGCTGTTGTTCTCGCCTCCGCTTCAGCCATATGACCTACTGGCCAACGCCAAGTTTCATCGCCAAAAAGCCAACGAATTGAACGCCTTTGCAGGTTGGTCTTATTATATGCGCCAAGTAGCCATAGCGTCATGCCATTTGAAAAGTGAATAGTGCAGTTTCTTTTCTTATTCTTGTTCTTCGGGAAAAGCTTTTTTACGGGTTCGCACGATTCAAAAAGCTTTTGCAAACGGCTTTCGCTTTCGTCCTTGGCGTCTTCGTCAGTTTGGTCAAGCCACAAGCAAGGGCCGGGCAGATTGGCAATAATGTAGCAAAGTGTGAGTTCTGGGCTTGTAGTCTTGGAGCTTTGAACAGCGGCAATAATCGAAACAAGGCGGATTTTGGGATCAACGATAGCTTCCATAACCTCTCTAATCCAAGGCGAATTTTCGCTTCTGAAAGGTCCGGGCATCGGAGAGAACGGAATGCTCTTTATATGCTCCTCACACCAACGCCACGGCTCTCGACGGTCGGCGGGCGTCCAAGCGTCTTTGAGGATTTCTCCGAGAAGCTTCATAGAGACTTTGTGAGAAGCCAACCGCAGAATTGCGATTCCTTGAAGACTATTTCCGAATTGAACCCGATTGCGCGAAATTCCGCTTCGTTGTCGGCTACGGTTTTAGGATACATACAACCGCGCAGGGCTTTTGCCTTGTTGATGATTTGCTCTGACGAAAAGCCGTTTTTTGCTTTCATCTCCCAATAGAGCTGTTGCAAAATGTCCTGCATTTGCGATGTCGAGCCAAGGACTTTTTCAACGACGAACATTCCACCGCAGTTTTCCAAGCAGTGGTATATACGCTTCAATAGGGCATTACGAGCGTATGGACGCAGGAATTGCAAAGTATAGAGCGAAACCGCATAGGAAATATTCGGGAAATCTAAAGGCTTTTCAAGGTCTGCGAATGTGATGTCTATGCCTTTGAGTTTCGCCTGATTTATCATAGCTTGAGAATTGTCATAGCTGATGAGATTTAACGCCTTTGAATGGCGGCGTTTTATTCGGCGCAGAGTCTCTCCTGTGGACGCTCCAAAGTCTATAACCGTGGAATTGGGATATGTAAACCAGTCTGAAAACGTTTCAGCCAGTTCCTGAACGTGTACATAATTAGGAACGCTCTTTCTGACGTGTTTGTCGAATTCGGGCGCGACGTGCTCGTCAAATACCCAGTTGCTTTGTCTCGAAATAATTTTGTCGTCTGTATGCAGTTCCATACAAGACGACCAAGTGTCAAAATTAGAGATTCAAAAGCTTTTTAATTTCAGATTTTACATTATTAAAATCTGTTGTTGGTAGAATGCCAAGTTTTCTTGAAAGACAATTCTTATCTACGCTTGCCAACCCTTGAATATTGATTGCGGAAGGCTTTGGCAACCACTTGATATGTGTAATATCAATTTCTCCATTGCAACCCCGTATTTGCGACGTAAGCGGAGCTACAATTACAAGCGTTCTTGAATCCTCAGGAGTAGGATAATAAAGTACAAGAACAGGGCGGATTTTCCCAATAATCCCGAAATCTGCGATCCAAACCTAACCCGCCTGCGGTTTTTGTTTAGTATTCACCGAGAGCCTCGTTCCAAATTTTTCCTTGTTCTTCGTTTGACAACAACCTTTCTGGTTTTGTCGTGACCATAAAAGGCAAATCGTTCCTAAGCTCTACTTGTGAAATGAAAATATTTATGGCGTCCGACATTTTCAGCCCTAGACGCGAGAATACTTTTTCGGCTTTCTTTACCTTGCGGGAATCAACTCTCGCCCTTATCAGTATTGTTTCTTCTTTCATGGGCATAAATATGCTCAATAATGCTCAATAATGTCAAGGAGATTATCGACAAATTATTTTAGTCTTAAAATCTTCTGCCCGTAAAGATTCTATATTATAACACAAATACATGGCTCTTGTCTTTGGATTGCTTTCTATCCCGAAATAATCCTCTCCATTCCTGCCGTGTTTCGGAAATACATAACGCAACAACAAGTCTTCCTTGATTTCGGGAGGAGTGGCGGAAATTTCTGCGAAATAAACTTCTTGCGGTTGCCAATCTGTCAGAAGCTTTATTCTTTCCAATGTAGCCTCACGATACTTTTGGGGGCGAGCCGTTATCAGAACTGCGTACTTATCTCTCAAGAAATTCACAAGCCACTGGCGATATGTTTCCTGTTCGATCTGTCGTATGAATGGATAAATTTTCGGTGCGCCCCATTTAGGCGAATTTTCCACAAGCGTATAGTTTAAATCAACCAAGTATTTCATAGCGGTGCTTGAATGCCGAAATTGCCTCTTCAACCAATTCCATACGAGAACCGTCGGGATATGGCAAGTTAAACTCAAATTGTAATGCTTCCACAAGCCGTTCCCACGGAATGCGCCTAACGTTTTCACATTTTGCGCAGACATTGCCGCTCATCTCCGATATTTTAACATCTCTAAAAAACTGATAAAACAGGTCGTAAAATTCCTTTTTCGTATGGTACTTTTGGACCTTTGGCTTGTCTTGAAAATCGCCAATTCGGACGCCAGATTCATACTCCAATCGAAAGGCTATATTTCCCGCATTGCTTTCGTTGTGAAAGGCTTTGCCGTTTACCTGCCTATAACCAGTCTCCGAGGTTGACGAGGCGCAAGCGTAAAGCTTGGTAAACGGTCGGCACAAGGCAGCGCAAATACAAACGATATGCTCTCTATCCTTCGCAAAAGGCACGGAATTAAGCACGCTCGAAATAAATACGCTCGTAAACTCCTTACCGCTTGCCACAACCTCTAAAAACTTCTTTGAGATTCCCAAAGACTTACCTTTGTCTATCTCCGAAACTCCGATATGATAGGGTTCAAAAGGGGTACAATCAAATCCTGCGGCATTTAATATATTCGTCTCCGTAAGGTGTCCTGCGCCGAAATCAAGAATTGTATTTCCGTGCTCTTTTCTCCATTTAGCCTGCTGAGAGGGGTTAAATATATCAAAGGTGTGGCAAGGATTCTTTCCGTGAACGGCGAATACAAATCCGTGTCCCAATTCCTCGCGGACTCTGCGGGCACGGCGGAATGAATTATAGCGGAGCAAATCCTCATATCTCTCGTGGATATTAATGACGTATGCAGGGAAGACTGGAAGAGCAATGACGAGGCTCTCAAAAACGGCGAAAGGCTGCTATCTGAATATAAACTCCCAGATGGCAGAAGGATTTGGATAATAACCGAGTGGGACAGAAGCGCAACAACTCTGCTTTTCCCAGAGGACTACTAATAGTCTTGAAAATAATCACCATATTCTTACTATAAGAGATCATTAAATTAAAATGAGCAAGATTGATGATATAAGCTTGGAGAAAGCGTATAACTTATTTGAGTCAGGAGATATTGCCAAATGCGAAATTGGCACGTTAAAAGGTTTACAACAAATCCATAAATACATTTTCGACGGGCTTTACGATTTCGCAGGAGAAATTCGCACAAAGAATATATCAAAGGGAAACTTTCGATTTGCAAATTTCATATATCTTCCTGAAGCACTTGCTAAAATCGAAAAAATGCCAGAATCTACATACGAAGAAATCATTGCAAAGTATGTAGAAATGAACGTTGCGCACCCTTTTATGGAAGGCAATGGACGTTCAACCAGAATTTGGTTAGACATGATTCTCAAAAAGAATTTAGGCAAGGTCGTAAATTGGCAAAATGTAGATAAAGATCTATATTTGCAGGCAATGGAGCGTAGCCCTGTAAACGACTTGGAACTAAGATTTTTGCTAAAGGAAAACTTGACGAGCGATGTCGATAACAGAGAAGTAATTTTTAAGGGTATTGAACAATCCTACTATTACGAAGGATACGAAAAGAAATAGCCTAATCCTCAATTTCCACAGGCTCTTTTATCGAGTCTGCGGCGATAGAGATTGCCTTTTAAGTCTCGTCGAGTACCTCCTGCAATTTCTCCCGAATTTGTACGGCATCGAGAGTTGTAAGAATTGGAGGTAAATTCAACTATTATTGGGCGATTATAAAATATGTGGAATTTTGGAGCTTCTCTGCAATTTTATCTGATGGCATTTCACTACTATTTTCATCCATTAACTTATCGGAAATTTCGGGCAAAGATTCCAACAATATTAAAACATAAGAGCTTTTTAAAGCATAGTTAACATTTTCGGCAATAGTTCCCGTCGTATTTATTGCAGCTTTTTGGCTCAATTTTGCAGTTACAACACCTATTACATTGCCCCTATTATCGACTAATGCACCGCCGGAATTCCCGGGTTGGACTGGAACGCTTATTTGGAAATGTTTGGGATCGTCACGCAAGCCCGTCAAAGATGAAATAAGCCCGCTTGTAAATTTGGGAGAAAGGCCCGCATTTGAACATTCGGAAATTCCATAGAGTAGACAGCATTTCCAATCTTAGTCTTTCTGCTTGTAATTAAGGGTAATGGAATTGTGCTTGAAGAAATTTTTAATATTGCAATGTCGTTACTTTCATCAGCCGCTACAATAGTTGCAGGATATTCTAAGCCATCTCTTACAAGCGTAATTTTGGAACTATCCTCCACAACATGGCAATTTGTGACAATGTATCCATTTGCCGTTATTGCAAATCCGCTTGCTGTTTTGGTGGCGTTCACTTTCTTGGTGTTTCGTCAAAAATTCCTTTGGAATAATTTTCAGCCAAACTAAGAGCTCTCTCAATTTGAAGCGGGGTCATTTTTTCTTTTAAAAGCTGCAAGACCTTTGTTGCCTGATCATCTCCATTTGCGGACGCCACTGCAATCCAAGCGTAAGCTTTTATATTATTTTGTATCATTCCTTGACCGTTGTAATAACAAACTCCAAGATTGAATTGCGCTTGAGCATATCCCTGTTCGGCGGCTTTTCTATACCACTTAACAGCTTCCGTCGGATTCTTCTCCACTCCGTCTCCAAAATCGTAACAAATCCCAAGATTGAATTGCGCTTGAGCATATCCCTGTTCGGCGGCTTTTCGCCACCACTTAACAGCTTCCGTCGGATTCTTCTCTACTCCGTCACCATTTGCGTAACTAATCCCAAGATTGCATTGCGCTTGAGCATATCCCTGTTCGGCGGCTTTTCGCCACCACTCTATATTTGCCGCAAAAGATAAAATTACTGAAACAAATATAATAAAAATTATAGATAAAAATTTCTTCATATCTTAACTATAAAATACTAAATTTCTTAATTTCAATATAAATCTAATCTTCAATTTCCACAGGTTCCTTTATCGAGTCTGCGGCGATAGAGATTGCCTTGTAAGTCTCGTCGAGTACCTCCTGCAATTTCTCCCGAATTTGCACTGCATCGAGGGTTGTAAGAATTGGAGGAAGCTCGTTTAAAAATCTGCTTTCCAAGATTTGCCGTACTTGTCCTATATGGGCAGTCCATACTTCGCGAACCTTCTCAATGGCAACATACGTTCCTTCCATTACCTTGAGTTTGATTTCCGCTTGCTTTACCTCCGCCAATAGCTTGCGGGTTTTTAACTCCTCATCTTCGGGAGAGTCTGGCTCTTTTAAGTCGTGCTTCCTTACAAAATCCCGCCACTTTGACACACTGTGCCTGCCGTCTGAACAGGGTTTGGGAGAGCCTTTTAACTTTCGCCAGCGGTCTATTGTTTTGCGGCTAACGCCTAAAATCTCGGAAAGCTCTACGATAGTTTTTGCGAATTTAACATCTCCACTTGTGCCATAGGCTTTTTCAACCAAGCTTCTCTCCGCACTTGTGAGAGTTTTGCCAGAAGCCACCTTTTTTACTATGTTTTCAAGGTCTTTGCTTAATATTTTCTGTCCTATGTTTTCGTTCACAAAAAAAGGGACATCTGTCAAATGTCCCAATAATGTCGCACTTCGTTTTCTGCCTGTAAATCCCGATGAATTAAGCGGATCCAAGGCGATAGGCTAAACTAAAATGGGACATTTGAAAAAATCCATTCGTAAGAAGAAACGGGTCTGCCGAACGTCCCTGCCGTTCCTCGGCGTTTAATAGATTCCTTTGATGCCCCCCTCTGGGAGAGTGAGAGCAGGGAGCGGACTCGAACCGCCAATCTCAAGGCTATGAGACTTCCGTCAGGCATTGCCGCAACTTGTCCAAAGACGCATCTGGCATGGCATATCTCTGGTTGATGATTTCCTTTATATCCATAAGTCATTTTGTTGTGGTACAAAATTATAAAATAGCGCACAGAAACAGCTGCTAACGGCTGTTTTTTGTCAAATGCAAAATCCGTTTTTACCAAATGTAAAAAAACGGTTAGAAGTTACTTGCTTACTTTTGCACCCGAATTTAACAAATCATAGGTATGAATTGGATAATTTTATTTTTGGCAGGATTGTTTGAGGTAAGCCTTACATTCTGCTTGGGAAAAACGAGAGAGGCATCAGGTATTGGTTTTTATCTGTGGGGAAGCGGTTTCTTGGCTTCCACGGTATTGAGTATGGCATTACTTGCCAAAGCGGTTCAGACTTTGCCTTTGGGCACGGCATACGCCATTTGGACGGGTATCGGAGCGGTCGGCACGGTCTTGATTGGGATATTCGTTTTCAAAGAGCCGGCCACTCCCATACGGCTTTTCTTCCTATTCACGCTCATTGCCTCCTTGATTGGATTGAAAGTTGTGTCATACTGAAAGGAGGAATAAATGATGAAATATGAATTGAGAGAAAACCACGGCATTCCGGCACCTCTGCTGGCTCTGCTGGCAGTCGCTACCGGGCTTTCCGTTGCCAACTGCTACTACAACCAGCCTTTGTTGGGCAGCATGGCAAAGGATTTTGGGGTAAGCGACTTTTCTGCCAGCATGGTTGCGACATTGACCCAGATAGGTTATGTAGTCGGACTTGTGTTTGTCATTCCGCTTGGCGATTTGGTTTCACGAAAGCAGCTGATATTGACCAATTATATCATTTCATCGTGCGCATTGCTTGCCATAGCACTTGCCCCTAACATCTATTGGGTGTGGGGCGCATCCTTGCTTGCCGGAGCATCTTCGGTTATGCCGCAGTTCTTCATCCCGTTGGTGTCTTTCCATTCAGCACCAGCACACAAGGTACGCAACGTGGGGATTATACAGTCCTGTCTGCTCATAGGTATTCTCGGCTCGCGGGTGTTCAGTGGCTTTCTTGCTGATGTGTGGGGATGGCGTTCCGTCTATTTTGTGGCTTGCGTGTTTATGCTCGGATGTTTTCTGATGATTCACAAGATGCTGCCCGTGCTGTCTGCCCGTTCTCAAGAAAGCTATGCAGGGCTGATGAAATCTTTGTTGCGTCTGCTTGCCAAATACCCGTACTTGCGTATCGCTTCGTTGAGGGCGGCATTGGCTTATGGCTCGTTCTTTGCGTTGTGGAGTTGCCTTGCTTTCCGAATGAAGCAAGAGCCTTTCTTTGCGGATGACGATATTATCGGGGCACTCGGTTTGTGCGGATTGGTAGGTGCGTCTTCGGTTGTATTCATTAGCGGCTATATCCAGAAGTACGGCGTAAGGTTCTTCTCCATTGTCGGGGGATGTGTTATCTTGGCTGCATGGTTGTTGGCATTTTTTGGAAATGACAGCTACTTGTGGATGATAATCGCCATCCTTTTGATTGATGCAGGAATGCAATGCATCCATTTGTCAAATCAGACCAGCGTGGTCTCCCTCGACGCATCCGCCATCAACCGAGTCAATACCGTTTATATGACCATCTACTTTCTGGGCGGTTCTGCTGGTACGTTCGTTTCAGGTCTGTTTTGGCAACATTACGGATGGACAGGCGTGGTAGGAGTAGGAGTTGCCTTTACCGTGGCTTCCTTGTTCGTTAATTGCTTCCAACCAAGACTGCATAAGGATGAATGCTCAATATTCTGACTAAAATAATTTTTGGAATAATCCTTTCAGTCTGAATATTTTTCATACCTTTTTACCGTAAGAGTTTCCCGAACAAGCAAAGCGATGCAGACCACGGCAGATTTAATTCGTATATCTTTTTTAATTGTTCCTCCTTGGGCAGGGTGTCGGACTCAATCAAACAGTGGCGAAATTCCGCTACATCGGAATTCTTGCAACCTTCTCCCGACATTGGGTTAATCCTTGCCCAAGCTCCCGCCTTGGGATTCCAATCTCCAAGAATGTAGCCTATGTCCTCGTAAGTGTCGCAGGCTTTGATAAGTTCTTCAAAAAACTTATTGGCGCCTTTACCGCTTGGCAGGAATTTTCCGTCCTTTTCAAACGAGCTTACTACAAAATTTACCGTATCACCCGGCTTGAATAAAGCCCTCAGATATTCCTTTAACTCCAAATTTGGGGCTTTACTGGCATTCTCACACCCGTTTGAACGTCCGATAGGGTCGTTCCAAGAAAAGCCGACAGAGGGCTCGTAGCCGTTGGCCTTTATGGGAATCTTCCCAATTTTATAATCAACAGATAATCATGAAAAACTTTTGCTTATAGATTGGATTTCCAGATTAGAAAAAGATTGAGTGGGAAACATAAACTTGTACTATACTCCAATAGATTTAACGCTTGCTTCATCAGCCAAAAACTACGCGACAAAATTCCTACTAAACTCATTATGTTCAAGAATACCATGCGTTCATATTCATATATCTTCTTCGCCCTATTTGGGATTGCTTTGCTTTTGCCGTATACCGTTGTAGCCGGCACTCAAGCCAAGGCCAAAGTCGCTATTTTTTATACAGTGACAACTCCACAACTAAAATTGGACGTAGAACGTGCCTTAAAAGATGAACTTAGTTCAAATATAGAACTTATCACCTGTGAGGAAGCTTCAATATTTAAAGAAATAGTTGCCGAAGGCTATGTGGGGCAAAAGCCTGCGGCAAAGTATGCTGCAATCTATCTTGAGCAAGTTGAATCCGGAGCTGATGTCGTCTTGAGCGTATGTTCATCTGTTGCTGATATCGCTTATGCTATGCGCGATATATCTGCCTTTATGGGGGTGCCGTTAATCGATATAAACGAGGAAATGTGCAGGGAAGCTGTACGGAAGGGATGTAAAATTACCGTTGTTGCAACTTTCCCAAGCGCAATAGGTCCAATCGGGAGAACCTTAGAAAGAAAGTCGAGGGAAATGGGAAAGCATATAGAGGTGCGCTCTGTTCTTGTAAACGGGGGATTTGGACTGGATAAAGAAACATTTAAATCCCTAATGGCAAAAGAGCTTAAGGAACCCGCCGAATCATCAGATGTGATTATATTTGCCCAATCTTCGATGGCGTATTGCGCAAATTATATAAAGGAACTTTACGGAAAAGAAGTGCTCTCAAACCCCAAGTTTGGGGCCAAGGCTGTCAGAGCGGCTTTATTAAACAAGGGATTGATAAAATGAAATCTTAAATCTAAAAAGGCTGTATTCGCAAGATAGCTAATAGACGTATTCAAAAAAATATTATTATCGAGATAGATAATGCTATCACGCAAAATTTCCGGCTCATAATCGACTGTTTTTTTATATTTTTTGGCTCGTAATGAGCCGATTAGTTGTAATAATTTGACTTTTATGAGCCGAAAAGATACTTATAGCGAAAAAACTTTGGATGAAATTCTTCAATACTTGCACTTTAATCCAAATTCCTCAAGGAGCGATATCGAAGCACATCTAACAAATTTACCGAGTCTTGCCACATTAAAGCGTATATTGGCTGGGGCAATTAAAAACAATCTAATTTTATCAAGCGGCAAGGGTCGCGCTTCAAGATATTCCATAACGCCCAAAGCCCACTTATTGATGTCATTTGATGTTGATGCCTACTTTAAGGAAGAAATAGATGAGCGCATCGTCCAAACGTCTTTCAATTTTGACCTGATTGACAAGCTACTTCCATCGATAGATATATTTTCAGATTTGGAACAGAATGAATTGTCGCATTTGCAACAGGCTTTTACTGCCAATATTGCAAAATTGGCCCAACAAGAATACGATGAGGAAATGGAACGCTTGGGAATTGATTTAAGTTGGAAATCCTCCCAGATAGAAGGTAATACTTATTCGTTGCTCGAAACCGAGCGTCTTTTGAAAGAGCGTCAAGAGGCTAAGGGAAAAACAAGAGAGGAAGCTATTATGCTGTTAAATCATAAAGCGGCTTTAAGATTTATACTTGATACACCCGATTATCTCAATTCGCTCTCCGTTTCCGCAATAGAGGATATTCACAGCATTCTTGTGAGAGATTTAAATGTCAACCGAAACATACGTACAAACAGAGTCGGCATTACCGGAACAAATTATCGCCCTCTCGATAATGATTTTCAAATAAAAGAAGCAATGCAATCTGCCTGTAGTCTGGTAAATTCGCGCAAAAGTGTATTCGAAAAAGCGCTTCTTTCACTGCTACTTATATCGTATATTCAGCCCTTTGCCGATGGGAATAAACGTACGGCGAGAATAGTAAGCAACGCGCTTTTAATTGCCAATAAATCGTGTCCGCTCTCGTTTAGAACTGTGGATTCTATTGATTACAAAAAGGCGATGTTGGTATTTTATGAGCAAAACAACATTACCCCCTTCAAAAAGATCTTTATAGAACAGTTTAAATTCGCGGTGGAAAATTATTTCTAAAATATTCTTTACTTATAAATATTGACTGTAAATCACCATAGATAGAAGGATATATATTTTGTGACAACAATACAAAAGGCCCGCTTTCTCCTGAAAATAAAGTTAATGCATACAAAAATTCCTGTATGGCGTAGCTTCTATGTGCCTTCCAATATTTCGTTATGCAGATTGCACATCGCAATACAAATGGTAATGGGATGGAGAAATTCACATATGCACGAGTTTAAATTCGGCAAACTAATATTTCTACCAAACAATGCCTACGCAGATGCCACTAGCGAAAATACCTTACCTGAAGGTAACTTAAAGCTAAATACCTTTGTCACAAAAAAAGAGGATTCGTTTATTTATAATTACGATATGGGTGATTATTGGCAGCACAAAATCACACTCGAAGATACTAATTACAATGCGGGAGAAGAGAATCCTGTGTTATGTATCGACGGTAAGGGAACTTGTCCGCCCGAAGATGTCGGTTCGATTGAGGGATTTGAACATTTTTGCAAAGTAATCAATAATCCCAAGAACAAAGAGTATTCAAAAATGCACAAATGGGTATACGATTTCCAAGCTTATCCGAATGATATGAAATGGCCCGACGGATTTGAAATAGATAAAGTAAATGAAATTTTGAAATCGGAATTCCGCCTAAAAAGGAAATAATTATAGTTTTTCACTAATCGATATTATATCCAGTCGGATAGATATTGAAGAATTTTTCGGCGTTTTCCTTAGTCGCTACCCCTCGATAGTGCTTAAAGAGTATATCTGTGCCTTTATGTGACATTATCAAAGCCGTATCTTGGAAGTCTCTTTTCCACGCAACGCGGTAGCTTGCGAAACTGTGCCTGAAAGCATTGTGGGGCGGGATTCTCTTTTGTGGAAATTTGCCGTTTTCGTCTGGAGTTTTTATTTGTTTCCCATTTACAAGCAATCCCGCTCTGCGCAGGGCACTCTCTCGGCGCTTCTTCCACTTGCGCTCACACCACCCAAAGGCAGACTTTGGCGTCCGTTCCAACCAAGCCCAGAGATTGTCTGGGAGGTTTTCTATATAGTTTCTGCGGTTTTTCTTGGTCTTTTCAGCGGGTGTTAAAATTCCTTGCCGCATTGTAATTTCATTATAGTCAACTCTTGGAATTGCGGAAGTTCTCATTCCAGCAAATAGCCCCAGAGCCATTAAGCCGCAGACTTCTGGATCTATCTTTTCATTTGCTCGGAACAACCTCTCCGTTTCCTCCACAGTTAGTATTCCAATCTCGCCCATTTCAATTTTGGGCAATTCAAGTCCCTTGGCTATGTTCTTTTCAATTAGTTCGTTTTTCTCAAACCAGTTCCAAGCGGCAGTTATATTGGATCTCCAATTCTTTACCGTGATTGGAGCAAATTTTAGAGATTTTAGCCAATTTTCCAACTCCTTGCGGCTTATATCTTGCAGGAGCCTATCGCCAAATGATTCAACAAGAACTTCCAAGACTCGTCGGACGTGCCTTATATGTTCGGGCTTGGCTTTTTCAGCGTTGCGCATATCCCGCAGATATTCGTCGCAAGCGTCCCAAAGGGTTAATACCCGCTTTGTCTTGTGGTTCTTTGCCCAAAATTCCCACATATCGCGGAAACTTACGTTCCCCCTTATAGACTCAATGTAGGATATGTCCGAAATGGTATTTTCGTCAATTCCCAAAAGAGCTTCAAAAGAGCGTTTGTCCAAGTGTCTGTTAAGCCTTAGAAAATCGTCCCGCGCTTCCTCCGTTTCAAAGAACCTTGAATGCCTTACACCTCCCTCAATCCAGAACAGTTGATAGGGTGATTTTCTACCTTCACAATATCTCTTAGTAATCTTCGCCATAGTGGCGCAATTATAATCCAAAACAACCCCATTTGTCAAGATTATTATGGATATATTTTATGTTTATTTGTGATTGACGGAAAGAAGGCTTGAAGATTTTTCGCAAAAATCTAAAGTATCCATTGAGCATTTTAATATAGAAGAAAGTATCATGGTAAAAAGTATCGAAGAAAAAGTCGAAGATATAGTAAAGGAATCTCTTCGCAGTGGTAAGTTAAAATTCTTCACAAAGATTGAATCTGTTAATTCTGAAATAGACGCTGCTTTAGAGAAAGCGCCGTCAAAGAGCGGCGGGGGGAGCGGCAAGAATTATCCCGACATAAGGCTTCTGCTTGATGATCTTCCTGTAATGATAGAGGTAAAAGGGGCTCCTTTGAAAAGCTCAATGTCAATGGAGAAATCGACAATACCTCAAAAGATGGGACGCCAAATTACAACAACATTCAAAAGTACGCGGTAAACGGCGCTGTGCATTACGCAAACGCCATAATAGATCATACAAACACCTACAAGAAAGCGATAGCCGTCGGGATAAACGGCTATGAGGATAACGGCCAGATAGAGCTTGAGATAGGCGCGTATTATATCTCTTTGGACAATCTCAAGCGGCCTAAGAGAATATCGGACTATTCGGATTTAAGTTTCCTATACAAGAAGAACAGGCGCGAGCTTCTCAAGAAGCTTTCCCAAATAAACCTGACTGAAGGCGAAATGGAAAAGGTCGCGCAGGATCTCGAAAACGCATTTGAAGACAGGCTTAAGCGCTTAAACCAGAAAATGCATGACGAGCTAAACATTGCTGTCAGGCAGCGTGTCGGATTGCTGGTTGGTATGATTATGGCGGGCTTGGGGGTCGACGATGAAGGCGCGAAAGTTTCCCCGCTTGAAATTGCGGAATTAAAGGGGCAGACGGGCAATGGTTCCACCGACGGCGACATAATTATAAATAAGATAAATTCCTTTCTTTCAAATAGGAATCTGCCGGAAGAAAAGGAAGAGATGATTTTAAGGGATTTGAAAAATATATTTATTTCCGCAAACCTATGGAAGCCGAAGAACGGTGAAAGCGTCTTAAAAAAGCTGTATATCGACATAAAGGACGGTATATTGCCAGTTATATCGCAAAAAGACCAGCATCTCGACTATGCCGGCAAGCTTTTTAATGTTTTAACGCAATGGGTGGCCATACCCGACGGGCAAAGGAACGATGTTGTGTTGACGCCCCGTTATGTGACAGAATTCATGGCGAAGCTTGCGCGGGTCAATAAAGACAGTTATGTTTGGGACTACGCCGCAGGTTCTGGCGGTTTTCTTGTTTCCTCCATGAAGCTTATGATTCAGGACGCCGTGGACTCTATAAAAAGCCCGGACGCCAGGGAAAGCAAAATAAACGCCATAAAGAGCCGCCAGCTTTTGGGGATAGAGATAAGGGCTGATATTTACCTTTTGGCCGTGCTTAATATGATTTTGATGGGCGACGGTTCATCCAACATCTTGCACGAAGACAGCCTCAATTACGACGGCAACTACGCACAGGACGATATGAGAGGTCAGCCGTTTCCCGCAAACGTATTTTTGCTAAACCCGCCGTATTCGCAGAAAAGCAAGGGGTTTAATTTTGTCGAAATGGCTTTTTCAAAAATGAAAAACGGACGTGGAGTTGTCCTTATACAGGAAAACGCGGGAAGCGGAAACGGCCTGCCCTACACAAAAAAATTGTTGGAGAAAAATTCTCTCGTGGCTTCAATACATATGGCCGACATTTTCTGTGGCAAAGCGGGGGTGCAAACGGCGGTATATGTCTTTGATGTGGGAATACCGCACGATAAAAACAAGCTTGTAAAATTTATAGATTTTTCCGATGACGGTTATACCCGGCAAAACCGCAAGAAATCAAGCGCAAGCGTCAATTTGCGCGACACAGGAAATGCCAAGGGTCGTTACCAAGAAGTGATAGACATAGTTCTTGGTAATAAAAAATCAACAAAGTACTTTGACGATTGCGTAATAGAAGACACAATAAGCCTAAACGGCGACGATTGGACATATTCCCAGCACAAGAAGATAGACACTGTTCCCACGGAAGCTGACTTCAAAAAGACAGTAAAAGATTATTTAAGCTGGAAGGTCTCGACCATAATACGGGAGGAAACGCCAAATTTTCAGTAAGCCCCCGCTTGCAAAGACTCAAAGAAGAGTTTGAGCAAAACGGGGGCACTTGGAAAGAGTTTAAATTAAGTGAAGTATTTAAAGTAGAAACTACAAAAAAGAAATTTAACGCTGTTAATGTAAAATTTGGTGGAAAATATCCTTACATAGTTAGGACAGCCTTAAATAACGGTGTGAAGGGATTCATTACGGAAGACGAGAAATTTTTGAATCCCGCAAGGACAATATCTTTTGGGCAGGATACTGCAACAATGTTCTATCAAGAACAACCATATTTTACTGGAGACAAAATAAAAATACTTACCCTAAAAGGGCATGATTTAACAAATAAAATCGCATGTTTTCTCATTTCGATTATGGGAAAAGCTTTCAAGAATTTCAAATGGGGGCAATCTTCATTTAATGAAAAGGTGTTGAATAATGTGAGTGTAAAATTACCCATAACATTAAATTCTCAAATTGACTTTGACTACATGGAGCGCTATATAAGCGAGCTCGCCGCTTACCTAAAGGTAAGCGGCCTTGAAAATTACGTTTTAACCAAGCCCGAGAAGCTTGCACTTAAGTCTCGGGGGGGGGGATTTGCGTAAATTTAAGATTGGTGATTTGTTTAATATTGAAAGCGGGATAAGACTAACAAAAGCAGAAATATCAAAAGGTGATATTAATTTCTTGGGCGCAATTGCAACGAATAATGGAATTAGAGAAAAAATTAAAACTACAAGGATAAGGAAAGCAAATTGTATAACAGTAAATTATAATGGAAGTGTTGGTGAAGCTTTTTATCAATCGGAACCGTTTTTTGCTTCAGACGATGTTAAAGTATATCGTGCAAGAGAGGGATGGATTATAAACGGGTTAAACGCATTATTTCTTGCAACTGCAATAAGAATAGCAGGAAAAACATTCTGCTATTCGCAAAAATGGTCGGCTAAGAAAATGAGACACACATATATCACTTCCCGTTAGGAAAACCGGAGAACCCGATTACGAATTCATGGAAACCTACATAAGAGCGTTGGAGAAAGTTGTAATCAGGGGAGTAGTGGACTGGAAAGATAGGATTATAAAAACTACAAAAGAGATCGTTTATAGTAAGTGAACACCTTCGTTCTTTGCCTAATATCATGAATTACAATATCGTCGCCAACTTTTGTTGCGGAGTGGCGGTTGCAGTTTAGTTGCACGTTTGGTGTGCTCGGGCTTTTGTTGAACCCTAATAATCAACTGTTTACAAACAGGAGTGTTGTCTCACAAATAAGCCCAGATTCAGAACTTGCTGAAAATGGGCTTGTTGCGTGAAATTTTAAACGGAGAATTATGAAATATCCTATTGTTTTTTTTAGCGAAGAAAAATTTAATATAGTTCTAGGGGTAAAAATTCGCGGATTATCCCGTGGTATGTTATGTTCAGATGAGAAGGTATACCTTTTAAATAAATGGATTGATTTGATAAATTCCAACAAGGAAAAATGGTATATTTTCGATTCGGACGGAATTATGTACAAAATTAAACATGTTTATAAGATAAAATACAAATTTGATTTTATAAATCTATTGTCACTCAGTCATACATATTACGTTAAATTTGATTTTAAACAAATACAAAAATTAGGATTTATTGAATTTAAAGAACGAGTTTTGAGTATGTTGAAAAAAGAAGCTAGAAGATGGAAGAAAGCTGGGCATGATTCTCAGACAGATGGTTACATTATAAAAAAAATAATTAGAGCAAATTCACCCAAAGAAATTATACAAATTTTGGTAAAATAAGAAAAAATGTATTCTACAGCAACATACAACTTAACTTTTCGCAAAGGGTGTAATTCTAATAACTATGTATCTCGGGTATATTAGCATATGGAAAATAGAGATATAGATATAAAGGATGTAGCTTACTATAGGAGCAGGTGGGATTACGACGCTATTCTTGAAAAGGCTAAAATAGATTTTTCACTTGCTGGACCTTGCTTCGGAGTAATTTTAGACTTGAAAGAGGTAATAAAAGAGTTGCCACTTACGGAAGAGGGAAGAGTTGATATGCGCGGGTTTAATTTTGATTTCCCTACAAAAGCTCTGGCTATCACATTTTTTATAAAGCAATTTGGTTCGGAAGCAAACGTAGAGAAGCGATTACGGAGCGTGTTAAAGTACGGATCCGCATCAATGCACATGCACATCGCAGACGCAAAAAGCGAAACATTTGAAAAATATTGTGATTTTATATACATAACCTTGGGCGTTTCTGACAATATAGACTTTTCATTCTCATATTCAGAGTTTAAGGTTCGTTCGATAGAACTAAGAGACGACTTGTCTAATTGCATATTTAAAGATTGTGCGCCTCATATAAAATTTGCTGGCAAACTCACCAATTGTATTTTCGATCACTATATTCATCACGCGTTCTACTTTGGGAGTAGGATTTATAACGAGGGCTGCATATTTAACGCAATAAAGCGAGGACATGTTTATCAATTTACATTCGAAGAGAGAGCTATTTTTAAGAATTGTACTTTTTCCAAGTCATCTTTTCTTATTTATGAGATACGGGGGGTTACCTTTGAGGATTGCAAGTTTTTATGCACAATGCGGGGAATAGGACTCACAACACTCAATAATATCCCGGACTTTTATGAACAGTTGTATGATTTGATAAAAGATATAGGTTTTTTGGGCACACTGATTCAATTTATATTGGGACGAAGAATAGAAGTGACGAAATTTGTAAATTGTGATCTTTCCAAGTTGAAGATGATAAATTTCACAATAAGTAAAAGGATTAAATTTATAAACTGCAAATTGCCCAAAAACTTAATTCATAAATATGGGAGTAAAGTCGGCTTTCCGGAGGATAAGAACACAAACTAAAATTTAGATACCGAAAAAAAATGAAAAAGTTAGAAAGAACATTTATATTATCAATAATAGCGCTTTTAAGCGGAATTACCCATGGGGCAGATAGTGAAGCTCTATACACGGGAAATGTCGGGCAAATAAATCCAACTAATCCGCAGGTATTAACGGGGAATATCCAGGTTAGCGGAATAACGAATTCCACGAAACTCACGTTGGATTTAGTGTTGCCAAACGGAACGCAGCAAACGATAAGCAACATAACAATCTCCGAAAACGGCATATATAACATCTTTGAGCTTATAAACTCCACGAATCTTCCCCAAGGGGCAGCCCAATTAAATGTAACTTCGGAAAACGCGATTCCCAAAGAGAATTTAAAGGTTGACGTGTCGCTAATGGATTATGACGAAGCGAACACTGGAAACGTTTCTCCGTCCCCAAATGGCAATGCGTCCGCCAGCGCATCTAATAGGGTAGCGGGAACATCGTCCACGGAGACCGATGAAGAAGATCCGGGCACATCTCAAAATCAAACTATAGGTGGATCTCTCGCCACGGTTGGAGACTCCGCATTTTTAACAAACACCCAAGAATCAGCGGACCTGCCGACAACTTCAGCAAGTAATTCAACTGAACAAATAACATACGATGCAAATGGTATGGTCATAGGCGTGACCGGTAGGACGCTCACACGGGATGATGAGGGCAGTACAACAGCCTTTACTCAAACTGCGACAGATGCGGCGATAACCGAAGCTCAATTAGATGAGCTAAAAGAGCTATTTGGTGCAAAAACCAACGAACAATGGCAGACCTTTGACTGGAATTCTTCTATAACACAAGCTGCGCTAGATTATCTACTGGCAGTACATAAAGGGCAGATAACCTCCGGCATTTCGATAACTGCGGTTCAGGCAAAAGCTATACGGCAGGCACTATTAGCTAGGTTATCCTATGTAAACCGCAGTTTTATAAATGGCTGTTTATCGGGATATGATTTGAATTTTTCCAATATCAATTTGCAGTATGCGGATTGGCGCGGACGTTTGAAAGACCTCACAGGGGCCATGATAGTACAAGCGGCTTCCTCAATACAAAACGTTTCCGGAAAAGATGCAGGAATACAAGGAGCATATTTCGAACAGGTCGTCTGGACGGGAACTGAAAATGTTTCAAACATGTCCTTGGCCTTTGTATTTACCGGGGGATTTGTAGGAATCACAAACGCTCAAATGACTGCAATTGACGCAAACCCGAGCGGGACATTGGGAATTGTGATGACCCAAGAACAAAACGAGGCATGGAATGGTGCAATTCCAAACTGCCCTATGTCCATGACTTGGGGCGGTTATGACTACTGGGATAACATATTTGACCAACTTTGGTATTACGCCTCGTTCGTCGGTGGAGATCCTAAACAATATATTTATTGCACATACTAGTTAAATTGGGCAATAGTTATTCTATAAAATATTTTCAAAATTAAACGCGACGCCTATACCGCGACATACGATTTAGATAACAAGTTGCAAACTTTCGGGAATAAAACAATAACTTATGACGATGATGGGAACATGACCTCTGGTCCAATAACCGAGGGTGGCAACAATATAGATCTTAGTTTCAATGCTCGCGGGCAATTAATAGGGACGGGAGATGTTGCATACGATTACGATTTGGAAGGCAATCGTACTTCCCTAATGCACTATGATAAAAATAAGATTCTGACGCAATATAGATATGTCTATAACAGAGTCGGAAACGTTCCGGAAGTTCTAATGAGGGTAAAGCTTACCAATATGACCTCCCAATCGACATATTATGTGTACGGTGTGGGACTGGCATACGAAGTAAAAATAACGCCCGACGGGCAGGAATCGGTCAGGTATTATCATTACGACCATATAGGAAGCACGGTGGCTATGACGGATTCTGCGCAAGCCATAACCGACAGATTCCATTATGACCCATGGGGATATGTGCTGCATTCAATCGGCGACAGCGATACCCCATTCCAATTTGTGGGAGCATACGGAATACAGACCGATCCAAACGGTTTGATAAATATGCGCGCCAGATATTATAATCCGGTCACAAAGTCATTCATATCACAAGACCCGAGTGGTTTTGAAGGCGGTCTTAATTGGTATCTATATGCTAATGGTAACCCATTTACATATATAGACCAGAATGGTGAAACTCCCGCGCATATAGCAATAATCGCAGGGTCTACGATTGTTGGTGGATTAATTGGTGGTATTGCTGCTTTGTTGGATAATGATCCAAATACATCATTTACAGGCGGCCTTTGGGGGGGTATAGTGTCAGGGTTCGTTTCTTCTACAGCAATTGTTACATGCGGGGTTTCATTGGGAGTCGGAATAGGCGCAGGGGTTGCTGGTTCTTCTATGGGATCTATAACTACTCAAGCTATAGATAATGGCTTTCAAAATATTAATTGGAATACTGTTGCAAGAGAAGGAACTTTTGGTGGCATTTCTGCTGGAGTTATGGGAAAATTCGTCCCGACTTCATCGGTCGTAAATTCTGTTAGCAAAACGGCAAATAAAATAAACTCACAGGGTATTGATTACTTTCTTGATTTTGGAGTAAAAGTTTCAAATAAATTAACTCAAAATGGAGTATCTTCATCAAATCTGAATTCATACTTTGTAAATCCATATCTGAACTTGGGAATTGGTGTAGAAAAGGTTGCAACTAATATTGGTCGATATTCCAATGTATATGGGTCGATTTTATCAAATGGAATGGGCTCAGGCGGAAGTAGTTTATTGTCTGTAGGATATTCGTGGTTGTCATGGACAAAGTAATATTAACTTCGTGGGTATAAATTTTTACAAAAATGAGATGAAAACATTTCTTTTTTATATAGTATTTTTTATAGTGCTCTATTTTGTATTTCCAAGGATAGGTACGTCTAAATATATTGACGAATCTAAAAAATTAGAACCAATTCGCGGACTTGACAGACATTATAGATATGATCCTAAATTATGCCGATTTCATTGGAGTCTTATTTTTGTTTTGTATTTAATGACTGCTGTATGGGCTATTATAGATTGTTTGTTTTGTATATCAAATATCCCTTCTGATAGATTAATAATTGCAGGTGGCTTTGTCACAATTGTTGTTTCTTTTATTGCCATTCCATACATAATATTACTATTATCGTTGAAATATAATCCAAAGGCAGGCGTATATATTTACAAAGATAGAATTGTTTGTATCGGGCGATTTTATAACCAAACGATATATAAGAAAGACATTGAAAGTATTGAGTTTAAAGGAATTCTATGGGGATTTGAAATAAAAAAGAAAAATTCAAAAAAGAATGATTATATAATGGTAATGACAAAAGATTTATCTCAACAAATATCAACTTTATGTAATTATCTGGAAATGCAATAATTATATTATTATCAATATAATAAGCATTTAACCTCATAGGCAAAAACATGTATTCTACAGCAACAAAGAACTTGAACTTTAACCTAAGGTGTAATTTCAATACTATAAGGTCTTGTTATACGCCAAAACAAATAACATTTAAACAAGATGAATATACGTTTAAATATGAATAGACATTTAAACAAATTAACCTGTAACTATGTTATGAAAATAAATATAAATCTCCCTAAATCCCCCACCGCAAGGGAATGGTGAAGGAAAAATTGTTTTAATTTTCGCAATTCTTCCCCAATAACAAATATCTCATCAGACCAATAGAATATGGTATTAACATAAAATCTGAGCCGAGTTATACCAGTCTTTAGATGAGGACAAGTTTATTTAAATTTTAAGGTATATATTCCTTGTAGGAAAACTATTTACCTGCGATTCGTGTTCCGTCAAATGAGCCATAAAGCAAGTAGTGTACTCAACATAAGCTAAGTACGTTACAATGGCTCTGTGATCCTTTAAATATGGGTACACTATTTGAATTGATATTTTGCTTATTGGCAAGGGGAAGAATCCTTTGCCTATTGTACCCAATATGAAGGGATATCTCAGATTGGCAAATATATCATTTTAGCCGACTTATCTTTTGTTATCAATTACTTATGTGGAAAATTTTTACTCTGAGAAACTAAAAAATGAAGGGAGCCCACGGTGGGCTTCCAAAAAAAACAGAAAGAGTAAAAATGAAAGTATCAAAAATCATAACAAACACGTTAATCCGCAAGAGGCTACTTAATGGGCCGATTGCTCCAAGCTATGAAAAGGCCGTAAGCGCTTGGCCTGAATTAAAAGAATTCATAAAAAGTCCAAAGTCTTATTTAAAAGAGCTTGCAATTGCTAGGGTCTATGAAGCCATCAAGGCGGAATTTGGCCCGGAACTTGCCAATGAAATCTATCTATTCGATAAGAGTGACATTGCTCTTTTAGAAAATAGCTTCCGGGTTTGTTCCGGGATTGAGCTTGATTCGCTTGAAATGGACTTTTCCCATATCCGAGCGGGATATTTGAGGCGTTTTATATATGAATGCAAGTGGGGAATAAACTTTTTTAAAGATCCTGTGTACTCGCTTTATATCTATAACGCCTATATAAGCACTGCTCAGCACAAGAAGGTGGCAAGTGAAAGTTCTGTTGATTACTTTAAATACACGGGCTTTTCGATTTATCCTGCCTATGTTACGATGGAAAAGTCTCCGCTAAAAGTGGCGTTAATTCAAGAGGCGGAAGGCAAGGAGGTTGATGAAACTCCGCAATATTTGAAGTACCGAAACTTTCTAACGGGATTGTCCGAGGAAAAGCGTCGCTACTTTTTCTATTCATCGGAAAAGTCCGTGACGGAATTTTTAGATTCTTTTGAAAATTTAAGCGATTCCGCGATTGAAAAATATATTAAAGACCACCCCTTTGGGCTTCCAAAGCAAATTGGGAAGTGCATTACCCTTAAAGCATTGCCCCTTGAAAACAGCGAGAAGTCTCATTTATCTATGCTTGATCAGGGCTCGCTAATGCTGTTCTTCGGAAGCGACTATGAGGATACATTGAAATCTTTCGGAGGCGATAGGGACATATCTGAAGCCCTGACAAAATTAGCCTGCCAAAAGGCGGATATAGAGGAGTTCCCATACATAAGGATTCTTTGGGGAATACTTAAATTGGCAAAGACCCATGAGAGGCGGTGTTTTATATGCAAGCTCTGGGAAAGCGCCTACCTTGAATTTGAGTGGAACTTTTTAATACTTGCCCAGCATGGCAAGGCGATAGCGTATCTTGATAATCTCATAAAAACCTTCCCTGAGCCTGAGAACGTCACCCCTGAAAACCTCATGTGGCACTTTACAAACTTTACCCTCAGGGGAGAAGAGAAAGATTACGCAAATGTATTTGGCTATGAGAAGTGGGATATATCGCACTGTATAGATTATAGAGATAGCAGAGCCGTATATTTTGCAAACAAAGCAATGGGTGTTAAGCTGTCATTTAACGTCACCGTTGGAGATTTAGAGCAGGCCAAGTGCAACAAGGCGGCAGAGCTTTATTTGAAACTCAGTTTAGACGCAAGGCGCTATTACGCGCGCCAAGGATTCGGCTCGTTTATAGAACTTGCAGATAGCAAATCAGCAAATGCGCTGGAGGCATTGGCAAAAGAAAAGAGACCAAATCTCTTTGAATTTATATTGGACGAAAAGATTCAGCAAAGGCGGAAAATTTTATCCTCAAAATACAATAAAAATGAAGATCCCAATGGTCTGGACTCTAAAACAACTAAATAGAAAGGAATATTATTTATGAGAAAGGAAAATAAAAAGATTATGGCAAGACTTGAACGCCGCAAGCGCACAACAAGGCGCGTTTGCGATGTATGGGAGATATATTCGCAAATTCCCTTAAAGCACTTGGGGAAGATGCTAAGCGCAAGGGAAATCGAAAAGTTGGGCAACTAAATGAGACAAGGAACTTTTAGGAAACACTTAAATCCAAGGGATGTAAACAATCCCTTGGACGATTACCTCAAAGAGCTTTCCCTTAAATACGAAATTGACAAAAGCTTGCTTTTACCTTGGGGGACTAAGGCGCTTGAAGGAATTAGTTTGGGCGCTAAAAACTATCACACCCACCATGTATATTTTTTGGATTTATTCCCGGTTTTTGGAAGGTATGGGAGAGGGACGCTCAGGTTAAGATGCTCGCAGGAAAAACACCTTGAATTGCATAGGATACTTGCAAGCTGCCTTGAAAGCGGAGACTTTGTGCCGTACGAAATTGCGATAAAAGCGGAATGCCCCCAGGTCACAGACGCAATCGCAAAAGTTTATGCCCAAAGAATCGCAACTCTCCCTTCGCCGTTTTATTACAAAATAAGAGGCTATTTGAGGCAAATTATAAGGAAAATATAATGACCTATTAGTAGTTAATTGGGCTTAGTTGCTAAAAAAATTTTAAAGGAAATTTCTCATTTTTATACATAAATCTACCACATAACGGGCAGTTTAAATTAAGAAAACGGAATATCAAATTAGCCTAATCCTCCCACAAATGCACCCATATAGGCGCGTAAGTGCCTATAGAATAGCTTCTAAAAAAGTTCTTGACTTCGGGGGGGGTAAGTTACGACTTTAATTCTAAAGTAAGCATTATGAAAAAATATATTATAACCAACATTGCGCTTGCAGGCTTTTCAGCTTTGGCATTCGCATCTGAGCCGGTCGTAATAGGCGAAGGGACATACACCAATGCTATTTATGCGACGGAATCGAACACTTCAGGAGGATCTTCTCTTGTAATAAATGGAGGTTCATTCAACCTCTCGTCTTCAATAAATAATCCAGATCTCTATTTATATGGTGGAGGTTCGGCTTCAACAACCATAGATGGAGACACTCTGCTGCAGTTCAACAGCGGAACAGTGAAACCTGGAGATTGGTCGCACAGCCTATATGGCGGCTCCTCCTTAAATTCCGTAATAAATGGGAATTCTACCTTTGAAATGAATGGAGGAGAGATTTATGGAGCTGACTTAAATAGATCTGGAATATTTGGCGCCTCTAGGCCAAACTCGGTCGTAAACGGGAATTCATCGGTAATTATAAATGCAGGAACGATAAGCGGTATGACAATCTATGGTGGCGGCGATGGAGCGAACACACGCTTTGACGGCCAGATGGGTTCGCTATCCCACTATATAGACCTAGCTGATACAAGTGTTGTAAAGGGTAACGCATCCGTAACAATAGGAAAAAATGCGAGCGTCTATAGTATTGTAGGCGGCGGACGAGGCAATTCCATTGTTGAGGGAAATGTAAACATCGTACTAAATGGTACTGCAAGTAATATAAATCTTGTGGGAGGTAACCACGGTGTAGTAAAGGGTGAAGTCAGCGCAAATCTGTCTAACACTGCGAACTTAAAAAGTATGATAGTTTCCACGGGAGATGTTCATGGCAATAACGTTACATACGCCGAAGACGGTTCTGTGCTTTCAGTCATAGACCCCTCAAAGACAGTTGTTTCCGTAGTAATAGACGGAGCAAAAACTGGTGGCTTACACCTTGTAGGTTCTTTTGGGAGCTACGATGATCCGGTAAGCACAGCGTACGGCTCTGTGAGTTTAGAAATTAAGAACGGTGCTCAGATTGCCGACGGCTCAAATGTTCGAGCGGTAGGACTTGCCGGACATGTTTACGGAGATACATACATAACAGTTTCTGGCTCCAATACGGTTCTTGGAAAACATCTTTATGCAGGTAGCGAACGCGGCTCAATAATAGAGGGCGATGCCCATATACTTGTTGATGGAGCAACAATAAAGGGAGATATATATGGCGGCGGTTACGGCATAGAGCAAAATGGAGCAAAAGAAGTCGCGATTATAAAAGGAAATTCCTTTACAACCTTAAAAAATGCAACCGTTAATGGCACTGTTTTTGCTGCGGGCAAAGGCGCACTAGCTTCTATTGAGGGAAATTCTACCGTTACGGTAATTGGAACTGAATTGAACGTATCGCGCATTTCGGGAGGAGGCGAAGGTCAAATTCTAAATGATGCAGAAATGGGGAAAGGTACTGTAGGTGGAATTTCCGTTCTGGCATTTGGGAATGCAGATGAATCCTTTAATGGAACAGTTTCCGCTCAAATTGACGAATTTGATCGCATGGAAATATTGAATACAAATAGTGATGTCACATTTACGAATACTTTTGAGGTGGAGACACTGAGCGTACAAGCCGATACATCGGTGACTCTCGCTGATGGGACTTTGGTGGAACGCTTAAATATAGTTTTCGATTCGGATTTTGTGGAGGGTGATACTTTCTCCTATGATCTTGGGGAAATATTTGGAGACAGCCTCACGGTCGTTGCAAGTGCGATAGAAACTGAAGGAGATTTTACCGTAACAAATGCCAGCGGAGATGAATTCTTCGCACAGTATATTGACGGCAATACAATAATTGGGAGTATGGTTCCCGAACCCTCTACATATGCGGCAATATTCGGCGCTTTGGCGCTTGCTTTCGCGGCGTATCGTAGAAGAAAGTAGCATATAAATTAAATAAAATTTTTGGGGCTTCTCTATCAGGGAAGCCCTTTTTTTACCACTTTTCTGCTGGGCAGTTTTCAGTATCGAATTTAGACATTAAAGACGAGTACCCGCACTTTTGGAATTTTCCAATTTAAGGCGTACTGAAGCATTTCAATATTGGCATGTATCGCAAATTGCTTGGCGTTTTGCCAAGGTTTCATCGTCTGTTATCTTAAAGTCTGCGCTCGCTATAAGTCATATAGGAGATTTTCTAATATCTTATAAGTTTCTTCGTTTGCTCAAATAAGGAGTTATTTGAGGCGAATTGATACCATTTTGCACAGATAGAGGGTGATTGTATAACACCCATTTTAAGAATGATCAATAATACTGGTAAAAAACAGTGTTTTTCAGGTCGCTTTTTAGTACTGTTTTGAAGCTAAAAATAAAGGCTTTTTAAGGGCAAAAATTGTTAAATACCCTCTAGCATGTTCTATTTTATGAAAAAATATAAAATAGTTTTCTTCAAAAGATACATCTCTTATTGTTTGCTTTCGCAATTTGGTGCATTTGCAAACATAAGTAGGTTTAAGAAAGTTTGCTTAGGCTGAATTTCGCCGAAAAAAACTTTTTAACAAATTTTCTAGTTTTATTCATGGTTTATTAGTTATTATACTGGAATAATTTATAAAATAGAATTATCGCGCAAAATGTTAGAAGAGTCTAACTTTCTTCTTGACATCTTAGAAAAGTGCAATTTTCTTGTTCACAAAATGAAAAAAATTAATTTCAGTTTGACTGAGGCCAGAGAGGATTATTTGGAAGCAATTTTAATTCTTTCTTCAAAGTCTTCCCGCGTTCGTCCAATAGATATTGCAAAATTAAAGGGCGTCTCGAAGGCCACTGTCTCTGTCACAATCTCCACATTGGTAAAAATGGGTTATGTTCAAGTCGAGAATCCCCATTCGATTACTCTAACTAAAAAAGGGATTGAAGTAGCGGAAAGTGTCTTGAAAAAACATGAGCTTTTGCTTGGATTTCTAACGGAACATCTTGGTGTTTCTGCTTCGATTGCGCGTGAGGCGGCCTGCAAGATGGAGCATGCAATAGGCCCTCTAATAGCCGAGAAACTCGCAAAATTCATTTTAAACTTAAGAGATTTGAAAGTTAGGGGCAAACGCCGCCTTCGATTTTATAATTTGCGCGAACTGGGTTTGAATACTTACAATAGACGGAAAAGAAAAATTTTTTTGCGAAAAAAAGTTAGATAAGACTAATTACCCCTCCCCAACGCTCCGTTTTGAACTTTAATTTTTAAGGGTAAATTTAGAAAAAAAGTTAGATAAGTCTAACATTAAAAAAAGAAAGAGTCATATGAAACTGATAAAGACAACAAACACCGCTATTAGCGGAATTACAATGCTCGCCTCTTGCGTTTTTGCGCAAGAAGTCTCAACACAGCCCGCGCCGGAAAAAATCGAGTCGTGGATGGATAGGGATAGCTTATTTATCGCTTCCGCAAGCGAGGATATTACAAAAAAGACGGGCTTTGCGCCATCTTTGAATTGGACGGGGGAAGTCTGGAGCAATGTTTCGGACGGCAGGGATATCCGCACAATTGCGGACTCGCTCTTTACTCTTGGTTTCGAGCAGGACTTGTCTGTATTGGCGGGCAAAGAGGGCTGGGGCAGAATAGGGATTAGCGCCTTCTACTACACCCAGACAAACGGCGGCGAGCTTGGCGGTTTCAATTCCTCGCAGGGCTGTTTTAGCAACATAGTTGCGGGCGATATGGCCAGGGTTTTTGAAATTTACTACGCAAACGAATTTGAGACCAAATTCGGAAACATAGGCTTTAGAATTGGCCAACTTGCGGCCGACGAGGACTTCATGGGCATGGATTACTCAGACGTATTTTTAAATTCGTCATTCGGAGCCATGCCAAACGTCGCGCCCGGTCAATTGTTCTCGCAGTATAACGTTGCGACATTGGGGGCGGTAATCTACTATTCGCAAGGGAACTTCGACGCCACCTTCGGCGTTTATAACGGCAACATAGGGCAGGATATTTCATCTAACAACGGCTTCGATTACAGCAATACTTTCGACACCGTCGCCCTGTGGTACCAGTTCGGCTACAACTACGAAATAGGCGGCCTTGCGGGGCGCGCGATGTTCGGAGGAAATTATCACAGCGACCCGAGTAAAATTAACTTCGACGCAATAGACGCGGGTAGCTTCTACTCCTTCTACGTGGGCTTGCAGCAGGCCTTGATAAACGACGACGAAGGAAACGCGAAGTTTGGCATTTATACCCGCATAGGCTGGGTTCCGAGCAGCAAAGCATCTGACAATAACTTTTATGCAGACTTTGGATTTAATTGGTTTGCGCCCATACCATGCAGAGAAAACGATATATTTGCAGTAGGTTTTTCAGTGATAGAAAACGAGCGCGCTGCCCGGACAGAGTATTCGCATTACGAAGGGGCTCTTGAAATTACCTATCGTTTTCAAATTACGCCAGCAATTGCGCTTCAACCGGACTTTCAGATTTTTGTGAATCAGGGCCAAGATTCCAAGGCCGCGTATATAACGGGTGCAAGGCTTGAAGTTAACTTCTAGCCCAAGTCTAAAAAAACTCTTTAAAAAATTCTTTTGGTAAAAATATGAAAAGAAAATCTACATACAAAGAAATCTGCAAATTAACATTGGCTGCGGCGGCAATTGGCGTTTTTTCGGCGTCGGCGGCAGAAGCCGTGGAAATAAAGGACGTGTTGGATAGCTACGTCGAAGCCACGGTGCTTCCGACCTATTCGCAGATGTCCGATTCCGCCATAGAGTTTAACAAGGCTGTCGCCAAGCTCAAAGAGAGCGCAAGCGACGAAAATCTCGCGAAGGCCG
>ERZ779725.367-NODE-367-length-30760-cov-5.299235_pt1 | contig 30760 bp, 53 predicted proteins | sample MGYA00511890_ERZ779725 | MGnify/ENA primary metagenome ERZ779725 (study PRJEB29588, sample SAMEA2148549) | human gut metagenome | biome: human gut; feature: human-associated habitat; material: faeces | place: Denmark | collected 2008/2010 ...
GTGTGGCCATGACCACCGGCTTTGGGGGCCGCGTTATGGGTGATATCGGCAACGCTATTGTCTGCGTAGAGCGTAGGGGTAATGGAGAGATCGCCTCCATCCTTGCTGGCATCGTGGATGGTGAAACGCTGAAACCCGGCGTGTGGTACACCGTTAAGAACGGCCAATGGGTGGAGGTATAGGAATGAACCGATTGAAGGAGAGGCGGCTGGAGCTGGGGCTGACGCAGGAGGCGGTCAGCGGCATTCTGAAGCTGGCAGACGCACGGATGGACGTGAGCATGGTGAGCCGGTTTGAAAACGGCGTGTGCCTGCCCACGGAGGAAGTCGCCGAGGCGCTGGAGGCGGCGCTGCGGGCCAGCAGGGCGTATCTGTTCGGCGAGGACGAGAAAGCGGAGACGCCCATGCGGACGGCGGAGACAGAGCGGATCGCCGGTCTGATCCCCAAGGGACGCAGGAACGCCATCAGCCGCGAGGATCTGGCGGCGGCGCTGCACACCACTGACCGGAAGAGGCGAAAGGCCGTGGCCGAGGCAAAGAAGCAGGGCTTGATGATCTGCAACGACGGTGACGGGTACTACCAGAGCGACGAGTTGAGCGACCTGTGGCGGCAATACAGGCGGGAGACGGCGCGGGCCATGTCTATCCTCAAGGCGCGGAAGCCTATGCGGGACGTGCTGAAAGCGGCTGGGAGACCGGTATGATGCGAGTTAAAAAGAAAAGGTGGGAGCGCATAGACACCGGCGTTTTGTACATCTGCGATGATTGTGGTGCGGAGTTTGAAGACCCCGCCATGTGTACCTACAAACATTATCCGGACGGCGAGTTCGGTGAGGAAATGACAGAATACCGATGCCCGTATTGCGGCAGTGAGTATGTGGGAAAGGCGGAAGAATAATGCTGAAATCTTTTGACGAGTTGATACAGGTGGATGTAAAGCCGTTTTGCGATTTACGCGACGCGAAAGACGAGAAGGGTAATGTTATCAAGGTCCCTTATTTGAGCTGGGCAAAGTGCGCCAAGTTGCTCCACGAAAACGGAGCATCCAGCGTGTGGTATGCCCCTCGGAGGTGCCCGGAAACAAATACATACCTTTGGCCGCAGGCAAAAATTACTACCAGTAAAGGAAGGACTACAGAATGCTGGTTTGTGTCCGTTGAAATCCACATTGACGATTTGGAGTTTTCCTACGACATGCCCCTGTTGAACGGATCCCTTGTGGTATATGAGGATACGTTGAACCAGCTTCGCATAAACAACGCGCTGGCGAGAGCTTTCGTTAAGGGCGTTGCCGTTCGCACCGGACTTGGGTTTGACCTTTGGGCAGAAGGTGACGGAGACGATGGGGAGGACGATTTGAGCCGTCACAGTATCTTTGCCATAAAGGAGAGACTGGAAAGGCTAATTACCATGAAAGAACGAAACGGGCTTGACCACAACGACCTGCTTCGGGGCCTTGGGATCAACGAAAAACAGCTTGTGCAGTTGATGGGCTATTTTGCAAAGCTGGACGCGCTTGAAAAGGCTGTGAGTAAGCTATGATACGAAACCACGACAGAAGCGGGTGGTTTGGCGCAAGCGACACCGCCACCATCATGGGTAACTGGAATACAGATACGTTTCGAAGATGGTGGCTGGTGAAGCTGGGGGTCAGGAAGGACAGGTTTATTACGCCGGCAATGCAGTGTGGCACGGCTTACGAGCACAAGATACTTGATGCGCTGCGTGTAAAGAAACGAGACAGGCAGGTACGCATTCGTTCGCTACGTTTGCGCGTGAACTATGATGGGGAAAGCAGACAACTTATTACCGAAGTGAAAACGCACAGCAAACTTGTGTTCAAGGTTACGAAAGCGTATTGGCAGCAGTGTCAGGTGGAGATGTTTGCCAGCGGATGCGGAGTGTTCCGAAAGAGAAAATTTTGCAGGATCGTGGCATACCGCGTTACAGAAGACGAATTGTTTAATTTTTTCCTGCCAATAGACGAAAACAGGTTGACACAGCACAATGTTGATTATGACGCGGAGTGGGTCGAGGGGTGTTACCTACCTCGCCTCAGGTATTTGGCAAAATGCCTAAGCACAGGGCATTGGCCGAAGGAGGAAGAATTATGCAGCAGGTGACAGTCGATGGCGCACGGTGGCAGCAGGACAGTGATGGCGCGTGGCTGGCGCTTCGTGTGAAGTCGCCGCAGACCGCGATGGACGTGTGCGACGCCATGAAGCCTGACAAGGAGTACAACGTGACTATCAAGGGCAAAGGCCGGAGCCTGGATGCCAACGCTTATTGCTGGGTGCTGCTGGACAGGCTGGCGGCGCACTACGGCATCTCCAAGCAAGAGGTGTACCGGCAGGAGATACGGAACATCGGAGGCGTGAGCGAGGTGCTGTGCCTGCGGGAAAAGGCGGCAGAGCCGTTTTGCAGGGCATGGGAGCGGAACGGGATCGGCTGGATGGCAGAGACGTTCCCCAGCAAGCTCAAGGGCTGCGTGACCGTGACAGTATGGTACGGCAGCAGTACCTACGACACGGAGCAGATGTCGCGCCTGATAGACGCCGTCGTGGAGGATTGTAAGGCGGTAGGTATTGAGACGATGACGCCGGAAGAGCTGGACGCGCTGGTGAACCGGTGGGGAGAGGTGAGCGCATGAACAAGCTGCACATACAGCCCTGCTGGACGTGCAGGAAGTGCTACGGCGACTGCAGCTGGTCGAGGAAAGACCCGGAGCCGGTGCCAGGATGGGACGCTACGCCTACGGTGAAGAAAAAAGGAGAACGCAAGGCGGGCATCATGCGCAGCTACGCCATTCACAGCTGCCCGGAATACGAGTGGGACGGGACGGAGGAAGCGCATGGAGGGTAAGAGATGCTGGCGCTGTGGTGCTAACGGTGCGACAGATCCGCTGGACAGACACCACATTTTTGGAGCTTATAACCGCGGGAAAAGCGAGAAGTACGGCCTGGTGGTGTATTTGTGCCACAACAAATGCCACATCTTTGGTGAAAAGGCAGTTCACAACAATGCAGAGACAATGTTGAAGCTTCACCGTTTTGGACAGGTAAAGGCCATGCAGGAGCAGGGCTGGACGGAAGATGACTTCCGCAGAGAATTTGGGAAATCATATTTGTAAGGAGATTTGACATGATAAACAGAACGATTTTGCAGGGACGGCTCTGTGCGGATCCTGAGATGCGGAGAACCAACAACGGTACGGCGGTGTGCAGCTTCCGCGTGGCGTGGAGCGAGACGGTGAAAGACCGGGAGACAAAGCTGTTTCTGAACTGCGTGGCGTGGCAGGGCACGGCAGAGATGATCTGCAAATACTTCCGCAAGGGCAAGGAACTGGCGGTAGAGGGCAGACTGTCTACCCGCGAATACGACGACAGGGACGGCAACCGGCGCAGTGTGACGGAGATGACAGTCGATCGTGTCCACTTCTGCGGCAAGAACGAGGACGGACACGGTATGCCGCCCCGGACGGACGGCAAGAGCCAGTTCGTGGAGCTGGACGAGGACGACATGACAGATTTGCCTTTCTAAGGGGGTGACGTGAATGGGCAAAATGCAGGAAGAGATCAAGGCATTGCGGCGGCAGAACATGCATTTGCAGAACGTGGTACAGCGGCAGCGGGAACGGCTGGCAGTCATAGACAAATATAGGCGTGCTCTTGACGCGCATTACGCTGCATGCGCTATACAGTTTGGCGAGAAGCGCGAAGACTGCGACGTGTTATGGGGGTATCACTTGGAGATACCCGCTGAACTTGTGGAGAAAGGCAAGACTTACACAGTAAATTACGGCTTTGATCCAGAGCGGATTATGTACATTATTGGCGCATACCCGAAGGAGTGAGACCTATGGGAAAGTGCTACGTGAAAGCCTACTATGACTGGATAGAGCAGACAGCGGCGCTGTCCGATGCAGAGCGAGGCCGTCTTTTTATCGCCATTCTGGAGTACGCAAGAACAGGCATCCCGCCGGAGTTGGAGGGTGCGGAAAGCATACTGTTTCCGGTGTTCCGGACGATGCTGGACAGGGACGATGATCTTTCCGCTGAACGGTCAAGGAACGGGGCGAAAGGTGGCAAGCAAACGCAAGCAAGCGCAAGCAAAATCAAGCAAACCGAAGCAAACGCAAATGACCCCAAGCCTACTAAGACAAAGAAAGAAGACAAAGACAAAGACAAAGACTTATTCCCACCTGACGGTGGGAGTACGCGCGCGAAGCGCTTTACCCCACCCACACTGGCAGAGGTTCAGTCCTACGTGGCTGAACGCCATTCGGCGGTAGATCCGCAGGGCTTTATCGACTTCTACGAAACGAAGGGCTGGATGGTTGGCAAGACCCCCATGAAAGACTGGAAAGCGGCTTGCCGAAATGCTGAGAAGTGGGAACGGTGGGGTCATGCCCCTGCTGCACCTGTCGGCAAAACCGACGGTGCACGTGATGCCTGGATGGGCAAGTACATCAAGGGGGCGAAGCCATGAACGCTGGCATCTGGAAGATCGCCACGGCGAAGCTGTGCGGACAGTGCATCCGGGACATGGAGGACGAGTACATCTTCGCCCCCAGATGGCGGCGGACGCTGGGCGGAAAATGCGAACGCTGCGGAGAAAACCGCGTCGTCCATGAGGTGCGGTACACGATGAACAAACGAGGGCTGGAGAAAAGAGGGAAACTGAATGGGCCTGATGAGTAACGACCTGGCGCGGCTTAGTCTTGCGGCGCAGAAGCAGGTCATGGAGAAGATGCGGAAACCGGGGAAGTACAAGGCGCAGAAGACAAAGCGCGGGAAGCTGACCTTCGACAGCAAGAAGGAGGCGGAGCGCTACGACGCGCTGATGCTGCTGCAAAAGGCCGGTGAGATACAGGGGCTGAAATTACAGGTGCGGTACTGCTTGCAAGAGGCGTACACGACGTTTGAGGGCGACCGCGTGAAAAGTATCGACTACATCGCGGACTTCGTGTACGAGCGCAGAACGGCTCCTGACAGCTACGGACAGCGGTACTGGCTGCCGGTGGTGGAGGACGTGAAGGGGATGCGTACCCGCGAGTATGCCATGAAAGCAAAGCTGTTCCGCAGTAGGTACGGGTTTGCCATCCGGGAGGTGTGACGTGGGCAAGCAGCATTTAAGCAGGGACGACCGCATCTTTATGCGTGGCAAGCTGCAAGGCACACGGGAGAACATGGACATGGTGGCAATGGTGCTGATGGACAAGTGCGGCTGGCACGTCCAAGAGGAGACAGCGGACAGCCGGGACACCAACAGCATCGCGTATCTGTACGAGTGCCTGGAGAAGCTGGCGGCAGACCGCAAGGCGCTTATCAACGAGCTGTGCCAATACTGCGGGAAGTACAAACAAGCACACGAGGGCGCCTGTGACGGGTGCAAATGGAGGGAAATGTGATGGCAGTGGTGGATATTTTTACTACCGACAAGAAATATAACGTTATTTATGCCGATCCGCCGTGGCAGTTCAGCAGCAAAGAGGTGCAGCGATACAATGGAAACAGGTTTAGACCTCTTGAAACGGTATATGGGACAGAAAAGGCTTCCGTCATGGAGACTTGGGACGTTAAACGCATTGCGGAGAAAGACGCAGCACTGTTTATGTGGTCTACGGACGCGCACCTTGAGGAGGCTATACGACTTATGAAAGCATGGGGGTTCAAGTATGTGACAGTGGCTTTCGTCTGGTCAAAAAAGACCAAGAACGGCAAGCAAGTGTCTACGCTTGGGGCATGGACAATGAAGAATTGCGAACTTTGCCTGCTTGGGACGAGGGGCGGGATGCTCAAGAACAAACGATCCAATTCTGTACGCCAGTTAGTAGAAGCCGAAAGAACAGAACACAGCAAGAAGCCCGATTGCGTCAGAACCCTCATCATGGAATTGTTTGGAGATATACCCCGCATTGAACTGTTTGCCCGCCAACAGGCGGACGGCTGGGACTGCTGGGGGAACGAAGTGGAGGAGAAGTAAATGGACGCTGTGAAGTTTATCGAGGAGCACAGGAGAATGTATAAGGTTACTGGGAAGCACTTGCCTACTTTGGCCGGGGGGATTCCTGCCGAGGATGTTGTAAAAGAAGTAGAGGAATGGGCTGCTGCACACCCGCGAAAGACGCGAAAGAGCGTTTTTCTGGAGCGGTATCCTAATGCCCAAGTTGTCGCTGACACTGACATACCTTGTGTATACCCGTGCGATATAGAACAGGGTATGAAGGACGTTAACTACTGTGAGAGCCTATCTTGTTATGACTGCCGCCGCGAGTTCTGGATGCAGGAGGTGGAGTGATGGAAAATCTGTTGCAAAACATCGCCAGCGGGCTGTGGATCGTGTTGGGCGTGTATTGTTTCTTCGGACTGAGGAAGTGGAACAAGCGGTTCAGTGAGCTGTATGACGAACTGAAAGGGGAGATGAAGTGATGGCGGTAAAGAGAGATTGTGACCGCTGCGGTAGAGAAATCAATCGGATCAATGACACAATCTATGCAGGTATGCATAGTGTTAAGACCGCAAGAAACGACAGAGAATATGAGCTGTGCGCTGCGTGTGCGTGTGAGCTGCGGAGGTGGTTTGACGGAGAGAAAGCTCACGGTGCGGAATGAAGATATACGAAAATCCGTGGGTGAGTCGAGAAAGCTATTTCGTCAAAACCGGCGCGGCGAAATCGGCAAAAATGGAAGCGGCGAAAAGCACTGGCTATTCCGTTGACTTCTGGGATGGCAAATGGAAGGTACGCAAAGCAACGTACTATAACAAATCTTTGGCTGAGATGCCTGTGGTGTGCGAGAACAAAGTGAGCATACAGGCGGTCATCGGAAAGGCTGTATTGGACGCGGTGCATGGATTTGCCGGGGGCGGAAAGTCGGATGGAGAGGAAACGCCGCAGGCGGGGTGGCTTCCGGTATACGAGAGCGAGATAACCGGGTGGGACCCCGCGCTTGCAGGGCGCGATCCAATCGGCGGCTACGCTTGCTCGAAGTGCGGTTATGAGGCGGTGTATAGCTGCAACGATGAATACGTTTTGTCGGATTATTGCCCCGGATGTGGGGCGCGAATGGCCGGAGGGGCGGAGTGATGGGAGAGCACAAGCACAACCCCACGGCCACCGCCGCGAAGAACGGCGAACTGCCGCCGAAGAAGAAGCCGATGGGCACGGCGGATAGCCGGGAGTGGGTGTACGCATGGATGCGGAAGCACACGCCGTTGGGCATTATGGAACAGGAGATAAGGAGGAATTGTGATGGCGGAATATATTAAAAGATCGGCAGTGTTTGAACAGTTCGACAATGCCGATGCGGATGTGTGCGAAACAGATGACTTCGGTGGCGTTGATTATGGGTTTGGCATGAAGAACATCAAGGAACTCATAAATGCCATCCCTGCAGACGATGTGGCAGAGGTGGTGCGGTGCAAAGACTGTTACCAATCGGCGGTGATCGATGATGTTTTTACTGCACATATTGGGGAAAGAACACGGACGAAAACGGATATTGCCACGAGGGAGGATAAGCCAATGGCTGAATACATCGAGCGCGAGGTGTGTCTGTCAATTTTGCGTGCAAAAGCAAACATGGCGGTTTTAATGGACGCTGCTCCGTATTTTGAAAAAGCGGCGCAGATGCTGGAGAAACTGCCCGCCGCTGATGTTGCCCCGGTGGTGCATGGGGTGTGGGTGTGTGTGAATAAAATAGACCCTATTAGTGGCTATAGGTGCTCGAAGTGCAGGCGTATAGTGGGGTTTGACCTCACGCCTTATTGCCCTAATTGCGGCGCGAAGATGGACGGAGGTGACAACGATGCGGCTGATTGACGCTGATCAAATGGCCGTGGACGAATTCGAGGCCTATATGTCTGCACAGGTGCAGATTACAGACGATTTAAAATGGCTTGTAAACTTTGCCGCACACAGCAAAATTCAGAAGCTCATAGCCGATACGCCCACCGTTGATGCAGGGCCGGTGGTACGCTGCAAGGACTGCAAGCACTACGACATGGGCGTATGCCTGAAAATCTACTCGGACGGCAACGTACATCCAGAGGCGTGGCAGAGCCGCAGGCCGGACGACTTCTGTTCCTACGGCGAACGAAAGGACGGGTAGATGCAGAAGGGTGACACGATCCGGGCGCGGTTTATGACGCTGCCGAGCGAGTACCCCGGCTCCGGTGCCAACGATGAAAAGCGGTTTCCTGTCCGCAAGGGTACAGTGGTGTATGTGCATCCGAAGGGGCGGTACATCGTGGCGGAGTGCAGCGGAGTGCGGGAGACATTCTTCCCGGAGGAGGTGCTGACATGAGCGAGTTCCCGGAACGGCTGAGAAAGCTGCGGGAGAGAAAGAGACTGAAGCGGTATGTGCTGTCGGAGCGCTGCGGGCTGAACTCGGACGCCATACGCCGGTATGAGCTGGGCACGGCGAAGCCGACGATGGATGCGCTGAAGAGTATAGCGGATGAATTCGGCGTGTCGGTGGACTATCTGATGGGCAGGACGGACTCTCCCTGCGTGGTAGATATTGCCGAAAAATAAATTTTGAAAATTCCACTTAAAAGTGGAAAAATTGAAAAAACGCACTTTATCATGGGAGATGCAGGGGCAAACTCTGCATCTCCATTCTTTTTCTTTTCCCCCTTCTTTTCCTGATGGGCGGGGCTTCGGCTCCGCCCGGAGGGAGCAATATGCCGCAGGCCGATGCCACCCCACATTTCGGGGAACGAGAGGCCGCACCTCTCATGCGGCAACAGATGGCAAGCCCCATGCGGGCAGACGGACGTCAAGTATCTGATGCGCTGGCAGACCGCTGCAAGGGATGCGTCCCAAATAGTCTGCTTACATAAAACAGGACTTCCCGCACCTCTTAAAAATGTGACCCAGGGGAGACATGGAATACAGGCGAGGCGAAAGCCGGGGAAGGACGCGGCAATGACAAAGGTCAGTGGTGGGAGGCCGCTGCGTCAGGAAAGGAAGACTTATGGTTATCCATAACAAACCGATTGCAGATATTATTCCGTATGCATCCAACGCAAAAAAGCATGATAAGCGGCAAATCAACAACGTTGCGGAGAGCATCAAGCAGTACGGCTTTGTTCAGCCGATTGTGATTGATCGCGACGGCGTGATTGTAATCGGCCACTGCCGCGCTATGGCGGCAAAGAAGCTGGGCATGGAAGAAGTGCCGTGCGTCTGTGTGGATGATCTGACACCGGAGCAGGTAAACGCCCTGCGTCTGGTGGACAACAAGAGCAACGAGAGCGATTGGGACTTTGACCTGCTGGCTGATGAACTGCCTGGGCTGGATTTGTCGGCGTTTGACTTTGATTGGGGGCTGCGTGATGAACTCGACACGTCAGTTGTAGAGGACAACTACGATCCTGTTTTACCAGCAGAGCCGAAGAGCAAACTTGGCGATGTGTACCAGCTTGGAGACCATCGCCTTATGTGCGGAGATAGCACGTCTTTGACAGACGTACAGAAGCTCGTGGGGGGGGCACAAATGGATTTGCTGCTCACAGACCCTCCGTACAATGTGGACTATCAGGGCACCGCCGGGAAGATTAAGAACGACAATATGGAGGATACGGCATTTAGACGGTTCCTGACGGACGCGTTTTCCAATGCGGCGATGGTTATGAAACCCGGCGCTCCATTTTACATTTGGCACGCAGACAGCGAGGGGTATAACTTCCGAGGCGCGTGCAGAGATGCGATGCTGCGTGTCCGGCAGTGCCTGATCTGGGTGAAGAACTCCCTTGTGATGGGGAGACAGGATTTCCAGTGGAAACATGAGCCTTGCCTGTATGGCGAGAGCGAGATTGAAGAAGAAGCACACGAACCTTGCCTGTACGGCTGGACGGAAGGGAAGAAGCATTATTTCTTCAAGAACCGCAGGCAGACAACCGTGTTGAATTTTGATAAGCCTGTCAAATCTGCGGAGCATCCGACCATGAAACCGATTAAGCTGTTTGATTACCAGATGCAGTGCTCAAGTAAGCCGGGTGAGAATGTGCTTGACCTGTTCGCTGGGTCCGGCACGACGATTATGGCAGCGGAGCAGAATGGCAGACACGCTTTCTGCATGGAGTATGATCCGAAGTATGCCGATGTCATTGTTGACCGGTGGGAGAAGTTTACGGGGAAGAAAGCGGTGCTTTTGAATGACGATTGAAGAAGCACAGGCGATTATTGCCAAAACCAGCAGCCCGAATTTGAAGCGGGACATGGAGAAGTTTATTAAACGCCAGCAGAGAAAGGAGGGCGCGTATGGCAAGGCCAAGAAAGGAAATAGACCAGAAGCAGTTCGAAAACCTCTGCGGCCTGCAATGCACGCTTGAAGAAATCTGCGGTTGGTTTGATGTGACCGATAAAACATTGGACAGCTGGTGTAAACGCACCTATCATGCCAGTTTTTCCGAGGTATTTAAGCAAAAGCGCGGAGCTGGGAAAATTTCACTGCGTCGGAGCCAGTGGCAGCTTGCGGCAAAGAACGCAAGCATGGCTATTTGGCTGGGGAAACAGTACCTTGGGCAGCGTGATATTGTTGAGCTGGGTTTGCCGACGGACAACACAAAGGATGACGCATTGAGCGTGAGCCTGCGTGAAATGGCAGAAGGGTTGGAGAGCGATGATTAGCCCGAAGCAGCAGAAGATCCTTGCTTTCCCCTATTCCAAGTATGACGCGCTGATCTGCGACGGCGCTGTGCGTTCCGGCAAGACCTCCATCATGATGTGGGCGTTCGTCCGCTGGGCGATGGAGAATTTCAGCGGTCAGCGCTTCGGTGTGTGTGGCCGCACGGTGGACAGCTGCACCAAGAACATCATCGTTCCGTTCACGGCGATGAGCCTTGCAAAGGAGCGCTATATTATCCGCTGGCGGCGCGGCGACAAGGTGATGGAAGTGCGGCGCGGCGCCGTGACGAATTACTTTGAGGTGTTCGGCGGCAAGGACGAGGCCAGCTATACGCTGATTCAAGGCCGCACGCTGGCGGGTGTGCTGCTGGACGAGGTGGTGCTGATGCCGCGCTCGTTTGTGGAACAGGCGCTTGCACGTTGTTCCGTTGACGGTGCGCGGTTGTGGTTCTCCTGTAACCCCGGCAGCCCGCATCACTGGTTCTATCAGGAGTGGATTAAGCGACACCGCGAACGGAATACGCTATATCTTCACTTCGAGATGACAGATAACCCCGGCTTGAGTGCGAGAACGCTTGAGCGCTACGCAAATATGTATGCCGGTATTTTCTATGCCCGCTATGTTCGCGGCTTGTGGGTGGCGGCGGAGGGAGTGGTATATAAGGATTTCGCCAATAACACGGAGAAGTATCTAATTGACGAGCCTCTAAAATGGGCAGAAGAAAACGGAACAATGTTTACCGTTATTTCTATTGGCGTTGACTTCGGCGGCACAAAGTCTGCGACAAAGTTTCAGGCAACCGGGATTACAAAGGACTTTCGCGTTGTTGCGTTGGAAGAGGAATACATCAAAAACGAGGAGATTGACCCTGATGCCCTGAATCGGCGGTTTGCCACATTTTGCCAGATGGTGACGGTTAAGTATGGATACAGCCAAACAAGAGCGGATAGCGCGGAAACAGTATTGATTCGTGGGTTAGATCATACCGCGCAGAAGATGCACCTCGGCACGCAGGTTAAGAACGCGCTGAAAATGCAAATCACTGATCGCATCCGGTTGGTGGTACTGCTGATGAAGCAGGGCCGCTTTAAGGTTTCGCGGAGCTGCCCGCATCTGATCGACGCACTGCAAACCGCAATTTATGATCCTGATAAGTTTGAGGACGAGCGCCTTGACGATGGAACGTCCGATATTGATAGTTTGGACGCATTTGAGTACAGCATAGAGCCTTATTACAAAGACCTGGAACGTGCCGGTCATATGATGGGACGGTGAAAGAGTGAATATTCGCAGAGCATTAAAGGAATTAGGCTTTGATACGGTCGATAGTAAGTTTTACTCGCTGATTGATGTATGGAAATCATGGTATGACGGCGATGTAAAAGACTTCCACAGTTATACGGTGTGGAATGGCATCGAAGAACTGGAATGCCACAGGTATTCCGTCAACATGGGCAAGAAAGTCTGCGAGGACTGGGCAAACCTGCTGATGAATGAGCGTGTGAATATCACGCTTGAGGGAAAGAAGGAGCAGGAATTTGTAGATGCGGTTCTTGCTGATAATAACTGGGAAGTAAAATCCAATGAATTGCAGGAGCGGAAATCCGCTGTTGGTACCGTTGCTTATGTTCCAATCATGGAGGATATGAGCGTTGACCCTGATACAGCAGAGATCGCTAACCCCGGAAGAATTCACATCAACTATGTAACCGCTGCAAACATCTACCCGCTGACGTGGGACAATGGCATTATTCGGGAGTGCGCTTTCGCATGGACAAAACGAGTTGATGATGCGGAATACACCTACATTCAGGTGCATCGGCTGAACGGCGGCGAATACGACATTGAAAACCACCTGTACGACGCGGAGGAAGTGCCGCTAACAAGTGTGCGGGGCTTTGAAGCAATCCCCCCTGTTGTCCGCACAGGAAGCGCCAAGCCGCAGTTTGTCATTGACCGCCTGAACATTGCAAACTCTGATGAAGATAACCCTATGGGCGTTGCAGTGTTCGCTTCCGCCATCGACCAGCTCAAAAGCGTTGATATTACATACGATAGTTATGTGAATGAGTTTGTGCTGGGGAAAAAGCGCATCGTGGTACAGCCGGAAGCAACCAAGGACATCAATGGTAGGCCAGTCTTTGATAAGCGCGAAACGGTTTACTACGTTCTACCGGAAGATCGCGCATCTGATGGAAACATTTTGCAGCAGGTCGATATGACGCTGCGCACAGCAGAGTTTAACACCGGTATGCAAGATATGCTCAACGTATTGTCGAGTAAATGCGGCTTTGGCGAGAATCATTACAAATTCGATCAGACAAGCATTGCCACGGCTACGCAGGTCATCAGCGAAAACAGCACTATGTTCCGCACAATCAAGAAGCATGAAATTCTGCTCGAGCAAGCAATCACGGAGCTGTGTCGCATCCTGCTTCGATTGGGCAATCGCTACATGGACGCAGGACTTGATGAGGAAGTCGAAATTTCCATTGACTTTGATGACAGCATCATTGAGGACAAGCAGACCGACTTTTCTCGTGATATGCAGCTCCTCAGCGCGGGCATTATGAACGACTGGGAGTTCCGCATGAAGTGGATGAACGAGGACGAGGCGACCGCAAAGGCGGCGCTGCCGAAGATGCAGGACATGACGACCGAAGGACAACAGGAGGTAGAGTAATGGGCGGCAGAGGTGGAGCTGGTGGCGGAACTGCCACTACGAAGAATAATGTTCGCACAGTGCAAGGCGTTTCTGTTGGTTCTCGCCTTTTTGCCAGAGAAAATGATGTTGCAAAACTCTCACAGAATACTATCTGGATTGAAAACACGAGCACGCCGCACGCTGTTTTGAAAAACAGTCAAGGAACAGTTCAAGTGCAAGGTAATAAAAAGGACAAATACGGCATCCTCGAAAATGTGAATACCGCCGTTGTGCATCTCAGCGGCGTTGACCGAAGCACACCAACAAGGGAAGTCACCAAATTAAACAAGCAACTTAACGAAATACGCTCAAGGGGTTTTGATGTCCAAAGAATTAGTGTGGGCGAATATGAAAGCGTTGCTTACATAAAACGAAAGCTATTCACAAGGGCTTTTTAACAATTTTCAATGATAAACTTTGAAAATTTGGACAAGTTCATGTTCCCAGGGGTCGGAAAGTACGGTATCCCGCAGATTGAGCCGGTCAAAGATTACCCCTATGGCGAGTTTATCCCCGTAAATTACCATTACACGGCGAAAGACACGAAAAGCAAGATCGTGCATTTCTTCGTGGACGATTATCAATTCATTCGGTATTGGAACACGCCTGACAAGTACATTCCGCAACTGTCGTAGTTTGCGGCAGTGTGCGCGCCGGACTTCTCCACTTACACGGATATGCCGCTGGCGATGCAGATATACAACCACTATCGCAAGCACTGGCTGGCGGCATACTGGCAAATGCACGGCATGACGGTCTATCCAACGATCTCATGGAGCGACGAGAGCAGTTACGATTGGTGCTTTGATGGCGAGCCTGTCGGCGGAATAGTTGCAGTTAGCTCGGTAGGCACACAGCAGAACAAGGAAAGCAAGCGGCTCTTCCTGCGCGGTTACGAAGAAATGATGAAACGTCTTTCACCGGAATGGGTGATATTCTACGGGCAAGTGCCGGAAGAATGCGATTGGAATGTAATTCGCGTAAAACCGCACTATGATGATATTGTGAAACGGAGGAAAGCAAATGAAATATCCGTTTCGGCCGGAAGTCCTTGACGCGCTCCCAGAAGAACTGGCAGAGCTGTTCCGTGCGCTTGAAATCACGCTGCTGGAAGAGATCTGCTCCCGGCTGAAAGCTGCGGATGAACTGAACGAGGTTACGGTGCAGGACATCAAGGCGCTGCGGGCACATGGCATCAATCTGAAAGAGATTGAAAAGGCCATACGCCAGACCACCGGCATCAGCGAAAAAAAGCTGAATGAGCTGATAGACGATGTGGTGAAGCGCAACCAAAAGTATTACACCGAGGTCATAGACCTTGCCCGTGTAACACAGCCTGACGTGCTGGTGAATGCGACCACCATTGACGCAATCAGACGGCAAACGCAGGACGTGTTCCGAAACATCACCGCTTCGATGGGATTTTTGGTAGACGCAGGGCGGACGATGCTGCCCCCCGCAAAGGCGTACCAGTGGGCTTTAGATGCTGCTACGTTGAAAGTAGAAAGCGGGGCTATCTCTTATGGGCAAGCCATCAAAGACGCAGTTAGGCAGCTTGCAAGCGGTGGCCTGCGCGTGATTGACTATGAGAGCGGACACCGTGACCATGTAGACGTAGCTGCCCGCCGTGCAGTAATGACAGGCGTATCGCAGTTGTGCGGTAAGTACACGGAGCAAGCGGCGGAATACCTGAAAACGCCGTATTATGAAGTGTCTGCCCACGCCGGGGCGCGTGATGTACCAGGGCAGTCGCCGTGGGCATCGCACAAGGGGTGGCAAGGCAAAGTGTATTCCACCCGCAGCGGCGACATCTACCCGAATATCTACGAGGTGTGCGGGCTGGGGGCTGTGGATGGGTTGGAAGGAGTCAACTGCCGTCACCGCCGCAACGTTTGGGTTGAGGGCGTAAGTGAGCGCACTTACACAGACAAACAGCTTGCCCACATTGACGGTGGTCTTGGCTGTACGTTTGAGGGCAAGACCTATACGGCATACGAAGCCACGCAGGAGCAGCGCAAGGTGGAGCGCACCATACGCAAGCTCAAGCGTGAGAAAACAGCGTACAACGCCGCAGGGCTGACAGACGAAGAACAGGCCGTAAATATCAAACTACGACGCCTGAACGCAAAGTACAAAGCGTTCAGCAAGGCGGCGGGGCTGCCGGAGCAGCGGGAAAGGATGAAGGTTCTGTATGAGAATTAAAGCAAGAAGTTACGAAGGAATTGTGCTTGAACTTGACGGAGATGTGCGAGTGATGCGTGATTACACCCGCGAGATTGCACGCGTGATCAAGTATCAGGTTGTAATTCTGTGTGATGATGGCGCAAAAGTTGAGCTTACAGATGTAGCCCCAAAAGAAATTGAGGTAGTCAATGAGCCGTGATGAAATGGTACAGGCTATTGAAGCCATCTTGAAGCGCGGCAACAACGCAGAAGTGCGGCGAAAGGGCGACGGCGTTATCGTGCTGGAAGTCCAAAAGAAAATCAAATATCAATCCTCGGTGTAATCGGGCACCGGGAAGGGCAATAGGAGCCAACTACCGAGTTTTCCTCGGTGGTTGGCTCTTTTGTTTTAAGTAAAACCCGCGAAGCACAGCGGTTTTTATACAACGTTCGCCCCCGAAGAATTGGGGCCAAAGAAAAGGAGAACGAATAACATGGCGAAATTTACGAGAGCGGAAATCAGAAATATTCTCGGCGACGCTTGCACAGAAGAGATCGAAAATCGCTTGGTTGCGCTGCATCTGGGCGTGGTCGACCCCCTCAAGGACGATCTCACGAAGTACAAGGCGGACGCGGAGAAGCTGCCAAGCGTCCAGAAGCAGTTGGACGACCTCAAGGCGGCAGGTGACGGCGGTTATAAGGAGAAGTACGAGAAGGAACACTCGGCTTTTGAAGCCTTTAAGACCGACATCACAGAAAAGGAAAGCAAGGCGGCAAAGGAAAAGGCTGTCCGTGCTTACTTTGAGAGCAAAAACATCACCGGCGCGAATCTCGACCTTGCTATGCGAGGCTGCGGCGAGGAAATGGCCGCATTGGAGCTGGACGGGGAAAAAATCAAGGACACCAAGTCTCTTGATGCACTCGTAGACGGCACTTACAAGGGGCTTGTCTCCAAGCAGACCGTTCGCGTCGACACTGGTGCGCGCTTTAACGGTGGCGGGAAGCCGATGACAAAGGACGAGATCATGCAAATCACTGACAGAGCGGAGCGGCGCGCTGCAATCGCCGCAAATATGGATTTGTTTAGAAAGGAAGAATAAAAATGGCTGCTGATCCTAAGCTCATTAAGAAAGCTGACCTCGCGCGTGTGCGCGAAATCGAATTTACCGAAATGTTTGGCTATTCCATCAAGAAGCTGATGGAGGCTCTGGGCGTTACCCGAAAGATTTCCAAGCAGGCGGGCACTGTGCTCAAGAGCTACAAGGCCACTGGCACGCTGGAGAGCGGCGCTGTTGCTGAGGGTGAGACCATTCCCCTCAGCAAGTACAAGACCGAAGCCGTGAACTACAAGGAGATTACGCTCAAGAAGTGGCGCAAGGCCACCTCCGCCGAAGCAATCACCGATCGCGGCTACGATCAGGCGGTAGAAATGACCACCGACGAAATGCTCAAGGACGTCCAGAAGGGTATTCGTAAAGACTTTTTCAACTTCCTCGCAACCGGCACGGGCACGGCGTCCGGCGCGACCTTCCAGGCGACCTTGGCTCAGGCATGGGGCCAGCTGCAGGTGCTGTTTGAAGATGACGAAATCGGTGCGGTGTATTTCCTGAACCCGCTGGATGTTGCTGACTACCTCGCAAGCGCAAACATTACCTTGCAGACCGCGTTCGGAATGACTTACGTTGAGAACTTCCTCGGCCTTGGCACCGTGATTCTCAATTCCAGCGTTCCCAAGGGCAAGATTTACGCCACCGCCAAGGACAACATTGTCCTGTACTACATTCCTGTGAACGGCGCTGATCTTGGCGAGGTGTTCGATTTCACCACCGATGCCACCGGCTATATCGGTATCCATGAGGAGCCCGATTACACCAACATGACCGCATCTGACACCGTTATCAACGGCATGGCTCTTTTCGCTGAGCGTATCGACGGTGTGGTGGTCGGCTCCATCACTCCGGCGGTGGGGGGCTAACTGAACTGCTGAATAAGCCTGACCCTGACATCACCGTTTTCACCGACATGACAAAAGCACAAATGCTTAAGTATGCCGATGAAAACGGGGTGGAAGGGGTCAGCAGTTCGATGAAAAAGGCTGAAATTCTCGCAGTTTTGGAAGGAGCTGGCTCACATGACATACGCTGATTACGATTATTACTCCGGGACCTATTTGGGCACCGTGAGCGAGGAGGATTTTCCGCGTCTGGCTGTCCGGGCCAGCTCCTTCCTCGATTACTACACGCAGAACCGGGCAAAAGATAACGCTGATATGGACGCTGTAAAAATGTGCTGCTGTGCACTTGTGGACAAGTATCAGCTGATCGAAGCCGCGCAGCAGCTTGCCGCAACCAAACTGACGAACGCGGCGACCGGCGATGACGTGAAAAGCGAAACGGTAGGCGGGTACTCCCGGACGCTGGCCAGTGGTGGCGAAGCTGCCGCATCCGCACTAAGCGCTACGGACGGTGCGAAGAAACTGCTGGCGGCGACCTGTAACGAGTATCTGGCACATACCGGTCTGCTGTATCGGGGAGGGGGGTGCTGTGGTTGTACGCGCCCCACACTATAACGGTCTACAACGCCGTGCAGGAGACTGACCCGGCGACTTTTGAGGAAATCACAAAGCTGTATGTGACCATTCTGCGCGGCGTTATGCTGCAAGCCAGCAAGGCGGTAAACGTGCGTGAAAGCGGACTTGAGAGCGCGGACGCGGTAAACTTGTACATTCCGTTCTCTGTGGAAGCGGTGGACGGTACGACAGGCAAGGCCAAAACTTACGCGCCCCCGCAGGCGTTTCTTGCGGCGGCGGACAAGTCCGGGCTGTGGACGCTGTCTGTGAACGGTAACGGCGGGCTGACGTTCTTTGTAAAAGGCGAGTTTGTCACAGACAAAGAGGACGTGGCTATGGCACAGGACGGCTGCTACAACGTGACCAAAGTAGACGAGAAAGATTTTGGCAGCGTGGGCATGAGACACTTTGAAGTCGGAGGGGCATAAGATGTCGCTCAAGTTCTCTGTTGACATGTCCGGCATGGACGAGGTAAAGCGGCAGCTTGCAAGGGCCTGTGGCCGTGCTGAAAGCGTTTTAGCGCAACAGGTGATGAAAGATACCATCCCCTTTGTGCCTGCGCTTACAGGTTCTCTGACGCAGAGAACGCGGGTGGTCGGTAACGAGGTCATTTATCCCGGCCCATACGCCCGTTTCCTGTACTACGGTAAGGTGATGGTAGACCCGGCGACCGGCAGCACATACGCCCCAAAGGGCGGGCACAAGGTGGTCACAGACCGAAATCTTGTATTTAACACAACAATGCATCCGCAGGCACAGGCGCACTGGTTTGACGCTTCCAAAGCGCAGAACATGGAGGAGTGGGTGCGGGTGGCAGATAAGGCGGTGAAGAAATTTGGAAAAGATTAAAAAGGCCGTGTCAGCGGCGGAAGAGGATCAGGTATCGCGCAAGCTGCTTGTGTGGCTGAACACATACCCGGAGCTGCCGGTCGACCTTATTCGCTTTGAGTTTCTTCCCGCCGACACTTCCTCTATGGCGATGTCGACCATTCAGGCGGCGTACATCGTGCGGAAGTATATCACCGGCGGTTATGTGGCGGAGTATCAGTTCAAGATAATCTACCGAGTGAAGCCGGGGAACAGCAACGACAAACGGCTCAAGGCTGACGAACTGTTGAACGCTATCGGGGATTGGGCAAATGGTCAGAAGCCCGACATCGGAGATGACAAGCGCGTTATCAGCATGGAGCCGACCACACGATCTTCCCTGTTTGCCATGTATGAAAACGGGGACGAAGATCACCAAATCCTTATGAAACTGAATTACGAGGTGAATGTATAATGGCAGATTTGGAATTCAACACCACGAAGGGCCAGACCATTGACCGCGAACTGCTCATTGCGTACCTGAACACCGGCACCGCTTCCGCCCCTGTGTGGAGCGCTATCGGTAAGCGCGTCGAGGACAGCAGCGAGGAAATGGACTGGAGCACCGACACCAAGCAGGACATTTTGGGCCACACCTTTACGACCATGAAAAAGCCCACCATCACGCAGACTTTTGACCCCATTCCCCTGGACGCGGGCGACGCTGCGGCGGTGAAGATGTGGAACCTGGCCGTCAAAGACCAGGATGCCCAGGCGCTGGCAAATCAGGACATGATGATCGGACACTTCTACGCCACCAGCGGCGAGGCGATGTTTGCGGAGCGCTACGACGCTTGCGCTATTGCCATCACCGGCATCGGCGGCGAGGGCGGCGGCACCCTGAACATCACCAGCGAAATCACCTATGGCGGCACCCGCACTGTGGGCACTGTGAAGAAGGGCAGCAGCGGCGCTATTGAGTTTACTGCGGCCTAAATAAAGGGGCGGGCAACCGCCCCTGTTTTGGAGGGAACACATGAAGGAATTGACAATCACCACCGGCATACAGGAATACCACCTGAATGACAAATGCACGGTGTATTTTAATCCCAGCGATCCGGCGTTTGCAGACAAGCTTTACACAGCGTTTGACGCGCTGAAAAAGAAGCAGGATGCGCGGGACGATAACGTAGAAAAAATGAGCGCCCGCGAAATGTTTGATTGGCTCCGAAATATGGACGCCGAAATGCGCGAGACTATTGACGGGGTGTTTGAGCAGCCGGTGTGTGAGCCGCTGTTTGGCAACGTGAGCGTGTATGCCATCGCGGGCGGTGCGCCGCTGTGGATGAACCTTATGGTTGCCATCATGGACGAGCTGGACGAGGGGATTAAGCGGGAAAAGGCTTTTCACAGTGAGAAGCTTGCAAAGTATACGGCCAAGTACCACAGATGATGTACGACCTTCCGACGAGCCTTGAGGTGTGTGGAACGGAATACCCAATAGAAACGGACTTTCGCGTGATACTGGACATATTCTCGGTGCTGTCTGCTGTGGAACTAACGAGCGAAGAAAAGTGCTTTGGCGTGTTGGGGATGTTTTACCCCGGTTTTTTCACGTTGCCTGGGGAGCATATGGAAGAAGCGATAAAACAGTGCTTTTGGTTTATCAACGGCGGGAATGAGGAAGCGCAAAAAAAATCAACCAAGTTGATGGATTGGGAACAGGACTTCCGCCTGCTTGTCGCTCCAATCAACCGCATAGCGGGGCAAGAGGTGCGGGCGCTGCCGTATCTGCACTGGTGGACGTTCCTTTCGTACTACGGTGAAATCGGCGATTGCTACTTTGCGCAGATCGTGCGTATACGCGATCTGAAAGCAAAAGGAAAGCTGAAAGACAAAGCCGACAGGGAGTTTTACCGCAGAAACCGAGACACTATAGACATTAAGCGCCGGTACTCGGAGGCTGAGGAAGAAGTCATTAAGGGCTGGACGTAAAAAAGCCGCCCCGGAGGGCGGCTGCGTAGCGGTCATTGATTTGCAATAAATGTAATGTCGTTTCCAGACCAAAAATCCGGGGCAAATCTGATTTCAAGCGTTTTCCAATCTGCTGGGACTTCGTAGCCTATTACGCCGGACATCTTTTTCCCTGATGCAACAGTACCGTCCAGCTGACCTTTGTCTGCGGCCAACGTTCCGGTCATGCTCATGTTTGTGGAGTAGTCATCGACATACGCTTCAAAGGACATTATAGAGCTTATGGAAATATCTTTGCTGGATTTGTTCTCAATGGAAAATTCACAAAATAGAAACACGTTTCCGCTGTCTGGTGTGTAAAAACCTTCTCCGCTTGATTGGGTGCAAGACACAAATGTGACTTCAATGTCTTTAAGGGAGACAACGTCACCAACTGCAAATTCCGTTTTCTGCGGAGCAGTTGATCCGTTTCCGCCTTTTACGCCTGTATCCCCAACCTTTTCTGGGGAGTTTCCGCCAAGCGCAGTGCCAATAATGCCGATAGCAATAAACACAGCGATAACGATCAGCACGACCGGCTTTTTCTGTTTGGCCCCGCAGGCGGGGCATACTTTCGCGGATTTTGCAATATCTGCGCCACAGGTCTTACACTTAGTCATTTTATCCATTTTCTTCCGCCCTCCAAGAAGTTTTTTGTGGTTTGTTTATAGTACCACATAAATACCATAAAAGCAAGTAGGTGATTGTATGGCAAACGCGGACGGCTCCGTTATCATCAAGGCCGACATTGACGATAAGCAGGCGCAGAAAGAACTCAATGCGCTGGAAAAGAAAATAGAGGCGCTGCAGGAAAAGCTCACCACCAAGAAATCCGCGCGAGATACTTTGTTTAACCAAGCCAACAACTTAGGCGCACAGCTTGACGAAGCAAAGGCAAAACTGGCGCAGATGAAGGGCGGCGGCGAGTTCTTCACCAGTGATGCTATTAAGCAGCAGGAGGCCGCTGTAGCGTCTATGGAAAAAGAATGGAACGCCATGAATGACAAACTGGACAAGCAGAACGCCGCTATTCGCGAGGGCGAAGCGGAGCTTGACCGAATGAAAGCAAAGGCCGGTGAGTTAAGTAAGCAGCTTGGCAATACCGGGAAGAACGCCGGAAAGATACAAGAGGGGTTAGACAAAGCATCCCAGGGCATGGAGGCGTTCACAAAGCGCGTAAAAATGCTGGCAAAGCGGGCGCTGGTGTTTACCATCATTGCCCGTGCGTTGGCGGCCCTCCGGGATTGGCTGGCAGATGTGGTGGCAGTAAACGGCGAAGCACGGGACGCTATTGCGCAGCTCAAGGGTGCGCTGCTGACGCTGGCACAGCCGCTTGTGCAGATCATCATTCCGGCGTTTACTGCGCTGGTTAAGGTACTGGCTACGGTGGTTTCGTTTATTGCGAATATTGTATCCGCTCTATTCGGAACAACGGCAAAAGAAAGCGCCAATGCGGCAAAGTCCCTGAATGACCAGAAGAACGCATATAAGGGCGTGGGCGGCGCGGCAAAGTCGGCAAGCAAGCAGTTGGCTTCGTTCGACGAAATAAACAAGCTGAACGGTGAAAGCGGCGGCGGGGCTTCGGTTATTCTGCCGGATTTCAGCCAAATCGGAAAGCTGGACTTCCTGGGCAAAATTACCGACCGGCTGAAAAAAATAGGACAGGACATCGCCAACATTTTTAGGGATGTTAAAGCGTTTATCGGCAGCGTGTTTTCCGGGGATTGGGGCGCGGCGCTGGACAGCATCATCGACTTTGTAAACCACGCGCGGGAGCTGCTGGCCGACCTTTTGGACGCGGTAAGCGATATTTTCGGTGACATCATTGATACCATCATCGAAAAGTGCGGGCTGGCCGGTACGCCAGTAGGCGAAATGATAACCGGCATCAAGGGCATCGTACAAGGTGGGCTTGGGCTTATTTCCGGCATTCTGACCGGCGATCTGGAAAAAATGAAACAGTCGGTTATCCAAATGCTTACCGGCGTTAAAACTTTTGTGTTTGGTATTTTGGACTGGTTCAAACTGGGGCTGACAAGTCTGCTGGACTGGCTTGACGAAAAAACAAACGGGCGGTTCCACGAAATCATTGAACTGGCAAAAACCTATGTCAATGATGTTATCGAGGGTGTAAAACAAATCTTTGGCGGCTTGATTGACTTCCTGACCGGCGTATTTACGCTGGATTGGAAAAAAGCGTGGGAAGGTATCAAAGAAATTTTCCGTGGCATCTGGAATACCATTGTCGGTACACTTGAGGCGGCTGTAAATCTTATCATCAAGGGTATCAACTGGCTTATTGACCAGTTAAACAAGATACACTTTGAAATTCCGGATTGGGTCCCGGGTATTGGCGGAAAATCCTTTGGCATAAATATTCCCCATGTGAACGAGCTAAAAATCCCTCGGCTGGCGCAGGGCGCGGTCATTCCTCCGAACCGGGAGTTTATGGCAGTGCTTGGCGATCAGAAGTCTGGGACGAACATTGAAACGCCCCTTGCTACGATGGTGCAGGCGTTCAAACAAGCCCTTGCAGAAAGCGGCTACGGCGGCAGCAATGAAGCCGTGTTGGTGCTGGATAAAGACGTTCTGGGTAAGGTCGTGTACCGGCTGAACAAGGCGGAGGGCACGCGCATCGGCGTTAATCTGTCGGAGGTGCAAGGATGAACTACATCAAACTAAACGGCATCTCTTTTGACGCCGACGTGGCTATCTCCAAGTACAACCGCAACTTTAACGTGCTGGACGGCGAAAATGCAGGGCGTGTAATGACAGGACGCATGGTGCGTGACGTCATCGGTACATACCTTGGACACAAGCTGACGGTGTTCCGGCGCGGTGACAACTACAAGGGGTTGGATGACTTCTGGGACTACCTGTACAAGCACAGCGTGGATGACTCCGTTATGCTGGAAGCGGCAGACGGTCAGACTACTATTGCGTATGAAGCGTATTACACCAGCGCGTCGCAGGACTTGGAGAAGGGCGATGGAGGCGTGAACTATTGGGGCGAGATCGAGGTGAACTTCGTCCCGATGGACGCGCAGCTCCGCCCCTGAGAGGTGGCCTATGTCGAAAACGACTATTCTGTACAAGGACATAGCCCCCGGCGCAGCGGATGACGCGACTGTGACCGCCACCGGAGGCACAGGAGATCTCACCCAAATTCCGCACGGCGCGGCTCCGGGTAAGCTTATCACGCTGGAACGGAGCCGCTGGGTGCTGGACGGCACCTTTGATGGCGTGTACGCGGAAGACAAGGTAGGCTTTTGGTCTACGGAGGTTTCCGGGGACAGCGGAGAGTTTACCAACCCGCCCAAAATCACCATGACGTTTACACAGCAGTATTCCAGCATGGGCATCCAGCTCACCTTTGACGAGGACACAGGAGAGTATTGCAGCGAGGTAGAAATTTTGTGGTATCAGGGCGCGGTGCTGCGGCGGGCGCAGTCGTTCCAGCCTGACAACGCGGTGTACTTCTGCGATTGCAGGGTAGAGAGCTTTGACAAGGTGGAGGTCACTCTGAAAAAGACCGTAGTCCCCCATCGGCGGGCGCGGGTCAATGAGATCGTGCTGGGCGTGGTACGTAAATTCGGTATGAACGAAATACGCAACGCATCCATCGTAAACCAAGCGAACGAAGCCGCCGTAGAGCTGCCGGTGTCTACGCTAAACTGGACGCTGGACAGCCTGAAAGATGTGGATTACCTGTTCCAGCTGAAACAGCCGGTGGAGGTGTGGAACGACAACCGGCATCTGGGGACATACTACATTAACAACTCGTCACGCACGTCCGCAAACGTGTATGTAATAGAGTGCCAGGACGCGCTTGGAGTGCTTGAATACACGCCGTTCAGCGGAGGGGCATACCTTGATGGAGTGAGTGCGAAAACGCTCTTAGAAACGCTTGCAAAGCCCTTTGATGTGGAGTATGCGAGCGATGTGGAGGACACAACGCTGAAAGGCGTACTTGTTAAGGGCACCAACCGAAGCGCTATCCAGCAGGTCATATTTGCATGGGGCGTCTGTCTGGCAACAGACGGCGGGAACAAACTGCGGGTGTTCAACCAGCCCACGAAGCCTATTCTTATCCCACGCGGGCGGACGTTCGTCGGATCTTCCGTTACAACCGGCGCAGTGGTCACAAAGGTAAATGTGACGGCGCATAGCTATGTAGAAGCCAGCAACGGCAACGTGACCATCAATGGGGTTAAGTACAAAGACACCAGGACGGTGTACAGTGCTATCAACCCCAACGTGACCGCATCCGACCGGGAGAACGTAAAGGAAGTCACGGCGGCAACGCTGGTATCTGATGACATCGGACAAGCAGTGGCAGACCGGCTGTACAAGTATTATTCGCTGCGTGACACGAACACGGCGACCGTGGTATATGGTGGCGAGAAGCTGGGCGACTGCGTAAGCATTTACACGCCGTGGGGTCTGCTGACCACGGGCAATCTTCACAAGATGGAGATAAAGCTGTCCAACACGGTAGTGTACAACGCAGAAGTCACAGGCGCGTGGATCATCAGCCCGTACTTCTATTACAGCAACGACCTGTTCTCCGGGGAGGTGTAACCGATGGCGGAATATACAGCACAGGTGCCGAAGATAGCGGCGGCTGTACTGCTGCCGAACCCGGCGACCATCAACGGAAAGGTAAAGCTACAGGTAACGGTAATAGAGGAAGCCGTCATCGTGTACCCCAGCTACTACTACAGCGGCGATCTATATGCGGGCGAAAGCCCCCATACTACGTACCCGCGTGTACCACAAGCATATCATTTCTTTTGCGGCGATATTTACGCCGGGGAGGTATAAATGGCAATCAAGACAGTAAAAGCGACGATCAACGGCCAGACATACGACCTGACGCTGAACTCCGCAAGCGGCAAATGGGAAGCGACCATTACCGCGCCGGGGAAAACATCGTACAATCTGGCGGGCGGCTACTACAACGTATCCGTCGAAGCAACAAACGACGCGGGCACAAAGGGCAGCGCGGACGCATCTACCGTAGACGGCCTGAAGCTGGTGGTAAAGGAGACTGTGGCACCTGTTATCACCATCGTGTCCCCCACGGCTGGCGCGTATGTGGCGAACAGCAAACAGCCGGTGGTATTCAACATCACGGATGAAACCGGCGGTTCCGGCGTGGACATCAGCACCTTGGTAGTCAAGCAGGACGGCACAGCTGTAGCGGCGGCGAACATCACGCACACAGCTATTTCCAATGGCTACAGCGTGACCTACACGCCGTCTGCGGCACTGAGCGACGGCAGCCACACCGTTACCATCAACTGCAAAGACCACGACGGCAACGCGGCTGAAGAAAAGTCCACGACCTACACTGTGGATACTGTTCCTCCGACGTTGAACGTAACATCTCCTGCTGACGACCTTATTACGGCGGCTTCTTCTGTCACTGTTGCCGGTACTACCAACGATGCAACGTCCTCTCCTGTGGTCATTACCATCTCCCTGAACGGAACGGATCAGGGGACAGTACCTGTGGGCACCGGCGGCACCTTCTCCAAGGTGGTTACGCTGAAAGAGGGCAGCAACACCATTATCGTCAAGGCAAAAGACGCGGCAGGGAAGGAAAGCTCCGTCACCCGGACAGTCACGCTGGACACGTCTGTGCCGAAGATCAAAGCAGCGACCATTACGCCTAACCCGGTCGACACCGGTAAAACTATGGTCATTAGTGTTACCATTGAGTAAGAGGTGATAGCTTGAGCAGAGATATTCGCGTATCGCTCCCCGCCGCCATCGTCTACGTGTCCGGTTCGGTCAACGGCAAGGATTACGTGTGGACGCTGGACGGCGAAGCGTGGAAAGCCACGGTAGACCGTGCTTCGGATGAAAAGTACGCCGTATCTTTGACGGCTATCAACGCGGCGGGCACAAGCGCCAGTTACCAGTTTACCCTTAACTACGGGATGCTGTCCCTTATTACGGACAGAACGCAAGCAGACGTGGATGGCGTCATTGCCGCGCTCAGTCGAATAGAGGCTGGGCGCGGTACCCCGGCGGACGTGCTTCTTCTGAGCGACAACAAGGGGTCGTACAACTACACTGACCTGAACCGCGTTGCGGGAGCTGTGCTGTATGTGGCGGAGGAATTGGAAGCAAATGGTTACAGCGTGACGGTAACGGCAAAGCAAGGGTGGACGGAAACGGACATTCCCACGCAGGCTGATATTGACCAGTACCTCGCGGACATCGCAGAAATACGCAGTGCGTTGCCTGTACCATCTGATACTCCAAAGGTGCCGACAATGCCGCTGGACTATCGAAAGGCCAACGACATTGAAAGCATCCTCATACTGGTAGACCAGCTTGTGCAGAACATAGCCAAGTCGTGGTTTTACTCGGGAGACTTGTACTCCAACGAAATCAAATAATAAACGTTACTCCCGGCCAATCGGGGCGCGGGAAAGGGCAATAGGAGCCGACTATGGGAACGTAGTCGGCTCCATCTTTTTTGGAAAGGAGCAGATATGCAGGACAGAATTTCCCTTTATCCTGGCCGCGTCAAGCTCACGCCTGTTTCCGGGCAGGACAACGTGTACGACATGACCCGGCAGGACAACCCCACCACGGAGGGCACGCCGCTGAACAAGTCCACGCTGCTGACGGACGAGGTGGCGGAAACGCTGGGGCTTGACCCGGCAACGGCAACGCCCTCCCAGGCCATCAACGCCGTGGCGGGCAAGGCAACGGACAAGAAGCTATCGCTGACGCTGGCGGCGGCAAGCTGGACAGGGAGCGCAAGCCCCTACACCCAGGGCGTGACCATCACAGGCGGAACGGCCACCAGTCAGGCGGACATTCAGGCAGACGCAACGGCGATACAGCAGATGTTGGACGACGGCACCAACGCTATCTACATCGCCAACAACAACGGGACATTCACCGCCTACGCTGTGGGCGAAAAGCCCACCGCTGACCTGAGCGTTCAGGTGACGGTGTACGACGTGAAGGAGGTAGTTTAACGATGGTTATTATCGGTAAATCGCAAATTGCGGGGGGGGGGGCACTGCTAAACGATTAGAGTTTGAGTACACCGGAACGTACAACGAGCGACTTGATGACGGCGTTGTAGAGCTGCTGACAAGTGGTGTGCTTACGGTGACGAAGGACACATACATCGACGCCTTTCTTGTAGGGGGCGGGGGCGCTGGGAATGGAAGCAGCGGCGGATTTAATTCGACGTGGAACGGCGGTGGTGGTGGCGCAGGTGGGTTTACAAAGACCATCAAAAAAGCGCTACTTCAAGAAAACGTCGAGTATTCCGTTGTAATCGGCGCGGGCGGAATTGCGTTATCCGGGAAAAACGCCTATGAAAAAGTGGGTCCTGCTGGAGGTAATACAGTTGCTTTTGGCTATACGGTAGAAGGAGGAAAATCTGCATCTTCTACGTGGGACGGCGGCAACGGTGGCTCTGGCGGAGGCGTAGGTGGTGCCAAAAGCTCTGTTTCTACAGACGCCAACCCCGGCGACGGAGCCAGCGACGGGAATAACGCACTTACAATCGGTACAAGGATTGGCGGCACCGGTCAAGGCACGACTACCCGCGAATTTGGTGAAGCAACCGGGAAACTCTATGCCGGTGGCGGAGCTGGCGGTATGGGTTCTGGCTCTTCAACCGCAGCTTCCGGGGGCGAGGGTGGCGGAGCAAAGCAACAGACTTCTGCCGGAGCTAATACTGGCGGAGGCGGAGGCGGAAGCGGGTCGGCGCAAGTCGTGTCGGGGAATTACGTGTCTTACCCCGGTTCCGGAGGTTCTGGCATCGTGTGCATAAGACTACACAAAGAATAAACACGGCCTCCGTTTCGGAGGTCGGGAACGGAGGCTTATATGGCAATTACAGGCAGAGCGGTGACAGCAGGGGGAGGCGGAATTGCCAATCGGCTGGATTTCACCTACACGGGCGGTACATTCAATGAGCGTACCGCAGACGGTGTAGTGGAGTTTTTGGAAACCGGTATCCTTACGATGAAAAAGGATACGTATGTGGATGTATTCATGGTTGGCGGGGGTGCCGGTGGTGTGTCTATTGGAACATCCAGCAACGGCGGAGCCGGAGGTAGCGGTGGATGCACAAGAACTATTGTAAACGCTTTGTTGCGAAAAGGGGTGGCATACCAAGTTGTTATTGGCGCGGGCGGCACCGGTGGCGGCAACTCCGGCGGGGAGACTTCGGCTTTTGGTTACACAGTTACAGGTGGAACTGTTGCTAACGGCGGCTCTGGCGGCGGTAAAGGCGGCGTTGCTGCAAGCGGGCAAACAAACGCTGGTGATGGAGGGTCAAACGGAGCTGATGGTGGCAATGTCGGTAGCGCAACAACCGGAAACCCTGGGAAAGGGCAAGGCGCCACCACAAGAGAGTTTGGCGAAGCAACCGGAAAACTGTATGCCGGTGGAGGTGGCGGCGGTCAAGGAATATACGGAAGCTATGGAACTGCGGGAGCTGGCGGTGAAGGGGGCGGTGCAAACGGGAATTCCACAACTGACGCTACAGCTAATACCGGTGGCGGTGGCGGCGGCGGGAAAGGGTTTGCTGGTGGTGGAGGCACCGGCGGTCAAGGGACTGCTGGCGGCAGCGGTATCGTGTGTATCCGCCTGCACCAAGACGACCCCACTGAGAACGTGCTGAGTGGAACGTGGAAGTTTAATGACACACTTACCATGCCAAGCACTTTGTTTACAGAGAACTTCGATTATGACGGGACATTTGCCTATGCTGGTTCCAACTTTTATACCGTGATGGGCGCAAGAGCATTCTCTACCACAACCGATCTGTGCTTTGGGCATAACTCCGGTGATTTGTCGACAAATTATGTACTGGTATATGACTTTACACATAACATGTGGAGGCAAGCAACAGCAAAAACCATAAAATTCTGGAACCGCTATCAGGTGGTTTCCCAGGAGTTCTACGCATGGTTCACCGCAAACGCCACCAAGATTTCGGATTAAGGAGCGTGATTAAGTGAGATACGCATTGGTTGAAAACGGTGTTGTTACAAACATCATCGAAATGGACAAGCGGAACGAGCAGTTCTTCCCCTCCGCCGTGTACACCGGTGACAGGCCGGTGGGCATGGGCGACACGTACACGGAGGGCAAGTTCTACCGTGACGGCAAAGAGGTGCTGACGGCACTGGAGGAGGCCAACAACGAGATAGACAGCCTGACGCAGCAGCTGGGCGAGGCTGTGGAAACCATCTATCAGGCGGATATGGAGGTTATCGGATGAGCATGATTATCGGTAAAGCGTTAATTGCGGGGGGGGGGTACTGTTGACCGGTTAGATTTTACCTATACGGGGCAGTACAACGAGCGCCTTGAGGACGGCGTTGTGGAATTTCTGACCACGGGCGTGTTGAAGTTCAAGAAGGAAGCGGCCATTGATGCGTTCCTTGTTGGAGGCGGGTCTGGCGGCTGCACCGGCTGGTATCGCAACTCCACCAATTATGGAGGCGGCGGTGGAGGCGGTGGCGGAAAAACGGTGACGCTGCTGAATATCACACCGCGAGCGAATACTGAATATCAAATCGTTGTGGGAGCCGGTGGCTCACCCGGGAAGAAGAACAGCACCGAATCCAACATAACAGCGCCTACAAATGGTGGTGATACCACCGCGTTTGGTTCAACTGCCGAGGGCGGCAGAGTACCTACTGTAATGACTTCTGGCGGAACTGTGTATTCCGTGGGTTACGGAGGGCTGATTTGCGGCGGCAGCGGTGGTTCTGGCGGCGGACAGAGTGTGGGGCGCGGCGTAACGTCGTCCTACAATATTGCAGGTGCAGGAGGAAGCGATGGAAGTGATGGCGGTGCAGCAAACCCTCAGCCCAGCGCGA
>ERZ779725.386-NODE-386-length-29794-cov-22.474024_pt1 | contig 29794 bp, 22 predicted proteins | sample MGYA00511890_ERZ779725 | MGnify/ENA primary metagenome ERZ779725 (study PRJEB29588, sample SAMEA2148549) | human gut metagenome | biome: human gut; feature: human-associated habitat; material: faeces | place: Denmark | collected 2008/2010 ...
TGTCTACCCTTCTTGTTATTTATTTTTTAAAAATAGTTAATAATTCTATTTTCAACTACATTCAATCATTTTTAGACATTTAAAGCAACAAAAAAACATTACCTTAATATGGATGAGTATAATAAAAAAGGCTATAACAGCCTTTTCTTTTAAACGAGAATAATTATTTTAATAATTAATTTTTTATGTGATAATTGTAAACATCAACTAGGCTTTAATTACAAATATCATTGAAAGTATAACTATACTACTAACTATTATTGCACCAATAAGTTTTTGTGCAGAACTACTATTTTTTAAATATGATCTATCTAATATGGCACATACCACCATGCCTGACGTGAATAAAATTAAGTTCATATAGTAACTATCAGAAATTATAGGTATTAATTTGTATTTTACAATAAATGGAGCTAATATAGCAATAATTCCACAAATAACACAGCATCCAATTATAAGTATTTTTTGACTTTTTTTCATTGTATTTGCCCCTCCTATTGTTATATTTTTTTCCATTTAGAATATATTTTAGTTTCATTAAAAATATAATTTCCTTCTTCATCGTATTCTTTTTTTGATATTGTATCGTTTTCAAAGTCCCATTTATCTATACCATTTATATCTTTATACCAGCCAACAAATTCATATCCTTCTTTATATGGAACTGGCGGTATAACATTTACAATTGTACCGTCACAATCATCAATAAAATATATTTCTTCATCAATATAATATGCTACATTTGCCTTTTCTAGTTTGTATATGCTTCCATGTTCATCAAAAAACTTTTCACTTGCAAACACTTTGTCACAATTCATACAAACTCTTTCATAAATTGAATCGAAATCATTGGTAAAACTACTTTCTGAAATATAAGTAGTAATTCCTGTTTCATTATCGGGCATTTGAAAATTAAATTTACTATAATCAAAAGAATAATTATTTGGAAAATATAATTTTTTGGCATTTGTAATAGCAATTTCTTTGCTAAATTTTTTCCAATATCTAGCTCCTAAACCATCAACTATATACCCATCAAGCATTGAAGGAAATACTAATACTTCTTTTTTATTTCCTTCCTCGCTTAGACCTATAATTCTACAATGTCCTTTATCAGTAAACATAATTGTATAAACAAAATCACCAGAAACAACAGAATTGAACTTATCTTCTCTTTTCAAACTTTTGCATATTTTTATTGATGCATAAGTAAGTGGTATCATTACAATTAACATCATTATTAAAATATACCTTTTTAACATTTTATCCTCCATTTATCTATAATTTGTTGATTCTAATATATTTTAAAGCGAAAATATATTATAGCATTCTTATGGTATTTTTCTATCACCTCTTTTTTCAATGTCATATTTAATCATGTCAATCAGAATTTCATATAATATAAATTAAAACTTTTTTATAAACAATACTATTTTAAGTAATATTTGTGCATATTTTTCATTGTCAATTTTATTAACTTTAAATTATCTGAAAACTGTATCTAGATTAAAAAATAAAAAACTCCCTTAAAATAGGGAGTCTATAACGTAAGCCATTTTCTAAGTGTGTTCCCCCCATGCAAACTTAAAGAATTCATATATATTTGCATTATATAATATTTTTTCAATTAAAGCAAGTATTTTACAAATGTTCATTCTATTCAGTATTATGATTTATCATAATGACATATTTTACTTGCCCTTACACCACAGTATATTTCCGTTATTATCTACTAGTAAATACACTGTTTGTGTGATTGTTGGTATATAACTCGAATATTTAGGATGATTTGACCAATCATAATCTACAACATTTTTAAATACCAATAATTTTTCATTATTTATATTCAAGCAAAGTACTAGTTTACCATATTTATCTGGAATATTTTTGCCATTAATTATTAATGCACTACTATCATAATATGCTAAACCGTTTGAAGTTTTATAACTACTTAACTTCCAACAACTGTCACTAGTATATGAATTTATACAATTTAAATTTGTATTATACTCAAATATTTTGTATATTGTTCCGTTTTCATCTTGTGCAATACAGTGAACATAAAATATTTCATTATAAAATTTAACAAATACAATTTGGCCCCATTCATTTGAAGTTATATTTTCTTCTTTTTCCAGTTTTCCATCTCTTGACAAAACACATATTTTAGCATCTAACATATTCACGGAAATACCATTCAATTCACTAGTTGTTGAAAAAATATAATATTTATTGTTATATTCAAAAACTGAATTCATTTCATTTTCTTCATTGACAAATGTATATTCCCATATTTTATTATAATTGTTATCTAGTTTAGTAATCGTTGAGTATCCAAAGTATGCTTGATTATCATTAAAATATGTGGAATGATTACACAATACTAAAATATCATTATTACTTAAAGTTTTAACATCAACAATATTAGCATTGTACCCATTATGAAGAAACAATTGAAATTTTCCTATTTCTTTAAATTCATAGTCATATTTCTTAATTTCTACCATATTTTGTTTACTAGAAGTAACAACGTAAAAATCATTTTCATTCAAAAATACATTATCATCATTATATAATATATTACTATTAATCACATCTAAGTACATTTCACTAACATTTCCAAATGATTCTACTGGACTATTTAGATCTTTTCTAATAGTTTCTTTAAATAGTTCATATTCTTTCTGATATTTATGTTGTTGAACAAAATAGAAACAACCTATTGTAATTGTCATGATACTTGTTAGTATCAATGAAATTAAAAGTATTTTTTTGTATTTGTTTTTAGCTTTTTTTGCCTCTCTAAATTCACTAATAATTTCATCTCCAAATAGCTCATTTTTGGAAATATTAAACAATAAACAGATAGAGTCCAAATTTACATCACTAGGTACACCATTACCATTTTCCCATTTTGCTACGGCACTTCTAGATACAAATAATTTATCAGCTAATGTTTGTTGAGACATGTTAGCTTTTTCTCTAAGTTCTTTTAATTTATCTTGAAACATAGTTATGTCCTCCTGTAAACATTATACTATATATATAGATATTTGTTTGTTACTTTTTCAACTTTGAATGTTACTTTTTTACTATTTTGCATTTTCAATTAATTATTCTTTATCAATGAAATAACTAATTTGAATACTATTTAAGTTACCATTTAAAAAGTTATTTTCAATTAATGATTCAATTAGCTTATTCCCCGCTAAAAACTGCATTAAAGTAATAACATACCCGTTTGCATATTCTTTTAAATTATTAGGTATAGATTTATTGACTATTTTTGTTAAATATGCTTTGATTTCATTAGTAGCTTTTTCTAATTTAACATATAGATTTCTATTAATATTTTCCATTAATTCTAAAAACTCTTTGTTTAAATATGCAATATTTGTTTTTAATACTCCATTATCTTTTATTAAAATATTATTTTTAATTAAATATGCATATAATTCTTCTTTTTGATTATCAGTTATACCGTTATAAACATCAATAACTGTTTGGGCTACTTTTTTATCTCTTAGAATAAGTTGATTCGAACTATGTCCATGTAATAGCCATAAATCTCTTGCCCACATTGTGTAATTATCTAAGTATGTTGGTGTTTGACCACAAGTACCTTTTGGAGTATTTGCTTCTAATCCAAATATTAATGCCCTTGCGCCACATGACAAAATTTTAGGATAGTCTGAATCTTTAATAAACATATTTCTTTGATCTATATCTGCTACTCTATCCGCAAATATCCATTTATATTGATCAACTGTTGCATTATAGTTATAAATGCCTGTTTGCTTTATTTGTTCAAAATATTCATTAAAAACCTTAGTTACTTCCTTTGTATGTTCATCATACATTTTCTTATATAACTCATCAACAATATCAAGTTCTTCTTTGCTAATAATGTAAAAATTAGTTTGATATTTATCTTTTACTTTTTGAATCAGTACTCCAGCATTTAATAAAATTGTAAGTTCATCTTCGATAAAACAACTACTACATCCAACTTCATTCGCAATCTCACTTACAGTTTTAGGTTTTGCATAACATATTAATGCAATTTGACATGGTAATTTTCTTTTAAATAATTCCCATACATTAACACTAGCAAAATCAATTCCTGAATAATATATTGAAAAATCTTTTGGATTAAAACTTACTTCACCAATTTCTTTATTCATATTATAAATCTCCTTTAATTTTTTCTTTCCATTAGACAAATAATATTTAACCATATCTTGACTAATATTTAGTTTTTTGGCTATATCTTTAATTTTTAGTTCATGATAATAATACATTACTATTATCTTACGATATAAGCCTGAAAGGATACTTAGTGATTTTCTAATATCATTATGTAATTCTTTTTGATCATTATATTCATTATAACTAGTGTCTGCTATTTGCATTTTACAATAATCATCATTTAGAATATAATTATCTTTTCTATTTAAATAGTTTTTATATACATTGTGTGCAACACTCCAAAAATATGCATTAACGTTTGTTATTTCGTCAACACGATTTAATACATCTAGACATTCACAGGCAGCCTTTTGTGATAAATCTTCCGCATCTTGTATTATTGGTGTTCTACTTAAATAAAAGGTGAAAAATTTATTTAAATATTCATTAGCTATTAATTCTTTTAATTCTTGAACATTTTTCACAATGATTACTCCTTTCATTTATATAGTAACAAAAAAATAAAAAAGTGAAGTGATTTTTCTTTATTTTATCATATTTTTAAAAAAACTTCTACGATTATCTTCTTTTGAGATAGTTATACTATAAAATTAACAAACACCATTACCTAAGATTAAGGTAATGATGATTTTTTTTAATAACCTTTTCTAATTGTACGGCAATATTATTACATCAAAGGAATGCACAAAAAAAGCGGTAATAGACAAGCCGAATATCGGTATTCTATTATCGCTTTTTTGCTATTTATTAGACCATAAGATTTTCCATCTAGTCCTAGTATGAACTATTACGTTAGTCTTTTTATTATACTTAGATTATTTATGAGCTATTGCTTTTTTATTTTTCTTTTTTCTGTTGGACATAAACGATGAGATACACCAAAGAAAATAGCAACTACTGCCAAAACAATTATTAACCCTAAATTAATATAACTTAAGATGTATAAATGTTTTTTATCCCTATTAGTAGTTTCCGTTAATGATTGGATACTTTCCTCTAATTCTTTATCCTTTTGATTCATTTCTTCTTTTAATTTATTAATCTCTTCCCAAATCTTTTCTTCTGCATTTTTTGAAACCTGTTTCAAATAATTAAGTAGTTTCAATAAATCTTCATCTTTTTCAGCGAGGCTAGCAAATTTACTATTAATAACTACATTGGCGGCATCATAGGCTTCTTTTGCAACTCTAAGTTCTTCTTTAATCTCTTGTTTATTATTTGAAATCGATGTATTTAAATCACTAACCGCATTATTAAGGTTCGTTTGTAAAATATTGATAGCATCTTGCAATGCAACATCTGCTTCTTTATAAGTTTTTTCTAATGTTGTGATTAGATTATTTAACTCAGTATCTTTATTTTCTAACCTTTTAATCTTACCATTAATTACTGAATCGGCTAATTCATATGCTTTAATTACATCATTTAGTTTTCTTTCAATATCATTTTTATTATTTAATATTACAACACTAAAATTAAATATAGCAGTATCTAAATTAGCTTGAACTCTGTCGATTGCATCTCGTAATGCAGTATCTGCTTCTTTATAAGATTTTTCTAAAGCAGTGATTAGATTATTTAACTCATCATCGGATTGTATTTCATCTACATTACTTTCATCTACCGGATTAATTAAAGACGATTTTTCTTCAATAACTTCAAACTTAACATTATAATTTCGAAATGAAGCAACACATAGTTGTAATCACAAACAACTTTTTCATTTCAATTCTACTCTTTCATTTACATTGTTTTTATACCATTTTGGCGAGAACTTTGCCATAAGTTTTTCGCTAACAATCTAACATAAGTTGGCTAATATTTCTTAAATTCCAAATAAATGATGCCCAGATAATTCCTTAAACATTGTATCTATTTTATCTGCTTCAACTGGATATACTAAACCTTCAGAAGTAAAAATTGTCCCATCTTCAAACTCAATTGTCAAATGCCAACCACTTTTTGCACAGGATGTATCCGATTCTAATTCATATTTATCTTTTAACAAAAATAATCCTTTTTCACTTGCATTAATAAAAAATGTATTTATTTTTTCATCGTCTAATGTTGTAACAAATTCAAATTCTTTATCTAAATCAACATTACCATCTACTTCAACAATATTTTTAGTAAATAATGACTTTGTTTCAAAATCATATAATTGATGATATTCACCAATAAGCATAAATTGTTCAACATAATAATGAATTTTCTTTATTTTTTGAATTTCGTTTAAGCTCTTAATTCGTTCCATTTCCGAAATTATTTTAGTAAAAGTATTATCTACTTCATCTATTGTTTTTGAATTTTTAATTGATTTTTTTCCATTATCACGAATTAAAATTATATTATCAATGCTAATTTGACTATATTGTTCTTCTGTTTTACTATCTACATATGTATCTAAATCATTAATTTTTTGTATTTTATGTTCGCTTAGGTCATCACTTGTGCATCCTGTTAAACATATTATTAACATCAAACTTATAAAAGCAGCAATTAATCTTTTCATTTATTTATTCCCCTTTCACTTTTAAAATTAATTAGCAGACTATGCCACATAACTTTTTTGATAATTTGCTTTAATACTAAATAAATTATTATGTAATAGTTCAATATACTATCTTTTACGTTAGGAAATATATTTATTCATTTACTTTTACTTTGTATTTTAATTTATCAAATTCCTTTATATCTTTTTTATTAATTTCAATAATAAATAATCTTTGTGTTACCACCATTAGACCCATACCATCATTATCAATATTAATATTTAGGAATAATTCATTATCAATAACACTAATTGATTCAAAAGTATATTTATAACCTGTCATAGGATCACATGAATAAAGTAGTACTAAAGATTTCTTATCAAAAAAATCAGCACAATATTTTTCATAAAATGATTGATCCTCAATAATAACTCCACTGCTATTAAAATCATTAAACATTTCGTCGTAATCTTTATATATTTTTGAACCATCACCATCAAATAGTACTTCATTTGCACTACTTTTATCTACTAGACTAATTAAAGATGGATTTTCTTCAATAACTTCAAATTTAATATTATCATTTTTACAAGAAGCACAAATAAACATAAAACAACACATCACTGTAATCACAAATAATTTTTTCATTTAAATTCTCCTCTTTCATTTACATTGTTATTATATCATTTTAACAAAAATTTTACAATAAATTTTTTGCTATTTTTTTAACAATCAACCACTAGTAGACTAATATTTCTTTTATACATCTCTATATTGATTTCTATGTTATATCATATTATCATATTTTAAAGCAAAAAAACTCCCTTTCTTTCTTAGGGAGTTTATTATAATTCGTATGCATTTTCTTAAGAGTGTACCCCCAAAGTAGACCTAGGAAATATATTATTTATGTTTTGATTATATCATAATATGTAAATTAACGCAAATATTTATATAATTTTGTGTTTATTTCCTTTCCCAACAAAACATATTATAAACAAATCTTTTTTCATATACTGGTTTAATTAGACCTTCTTTTTCAAAAGCCATTACTACATATTGTCTCATATTAGCAACAAAATAAGAACTTGAAATATAAGATAGATCTTTATATAGATATTCAGGAATTATTTTTTTAAAGATATCCTCAATTTCTTCAGTAATTTCTTTTCTTTTTAATTTTGCTGGAATCAATTCAGCACTATAATCATCTTCTTTATTTATTCTAGCATTTTCAAAATCGAGTAATGCAAAGTTGAACTTAATCATATCATCTTCAATCTTTAAATAATTTTCTTCTACCATTCTATCAACTGAAGATTTTAAAGTATAAACGCAATCAGAATATTTTAAATTTTTATTCTTTAATAAGTATCCAAATAATTCGAAATCCGCATCCCAATTAGCACTATTTTCCCATCTAATGCACTTTAATGCTTCAGAATTAATTCCTTGTATCTCTCTTTGACCAGGATACATCAATCCCTGTATTCCAATTACACCATTTCCTCTCATACACTCATTAATATAAAAATTATTTAAATCCGTATCATATATTTCTGACATACTAAAATCCCAGCTACCACCTTCAACAATGTGGCTATGTTTTCTCATATTCTTTAGTGTTTCTTCTTTGGTACAATCTAAGTATCCTACTTTTCTATTAATACCAAATAGATAAGACCACATTAATTTATTGTCATCTAATAATGGATTATTAACTAATTTTTTCCATTCACTAAAATGTTTTTTGCAATATTCTACTATTAAATTTGTATATCCCTCTGCTCTTTGTTTTATTAAATTTAATACTTTACAATCGGTATTTTTATCAACCATTATGAAGTTGGTTAAATATTTACCATTTTCATCTTTTATTAACAAAGTTGCATGTTCTAAAGTTTTTACAATATTTTCAATATATGGTAAACTTATCCCCATTTCAATCGCATAATCTTCTAAACTACATGGATTACCATATGAATGTAATAGTAAATTTTGTTCTATTAACCCATATGTATAATCTTCGGGATTTAAATACGCTCCACCATCTCTATGCGTTTGATATTCTTTTGGTACAAATGCTTTTTTTCCATTTAATCTTTCCATTTTTAAATACTCCTTAAGTTTATTTCTTATATCGAATAATCTTCTTTTGACAGTTCCAAGAGGTAAGTCCATTTTATTTGCTATAAATGATAATGTTCTATCTTCTACATAATAAGCGTAAAGTATTTCTGCATAATCACTTGATAACAATTTTATCGCAACATTAATCATTGCTATTTTTTCAGAATTAATAAGTTTGTCTAATGAAGAAATATCATTCCCGGGTTCATCTATTTCTTCAATAGTCATTATCTTTTCTCTATCTTTTACTTTTCTAGCTACATATTTACTATAATGGTTTTTACATATTTGCCAAATATAATAATCAAAGTTTTCAATTTTGATTCCTTTATTAATATTAATCATAATATCAAGTAGGATGTCTTGTGATAAATCTTCTGCATCTATTCGGTTATTGCATCTTTTCACACAATAAAAGAATACTTTATCCATTTGTGCTATTAATTGTTCAATTAGTTTTTCTTTATCATTCATATTTTTTACCTCTTACACCTATATAGTGTGTAATATTTAAAAATGGTTCGCACATTCATATAAATTATTATACTATTTTATTAAATTTTTTGCTATCATTAACTCTTACATATCCAAATTTAATAAAAACTTAATAATTTAAGTGCTTTAATATAATTTATCTTTTTGTGACAAAAGTGGTACCAAAGTATCGAGGTTCTATAAAAAATTTTAAGATGATTGAAATGGTAAAATAAATGTAGACACAAAAAAAGTGCCTACATTTATTTTACCATTTCATACTAACTTTTTACTTTTTCATTAATCACAATTAATCCTTCTTTTGGATATAATCTACTATCATCAATAATTTTATCAAATTTTATTTCAAGGTCTTCTACTGCTAAGTGATTAGCTATTCTTTTTGCTAGTTCATCTAACTTCATTGCTTTTCATTCCCATAATAATGTAATAAAGAACTCCACTATTGATGGAGTCCTGTTTTACAAAGTTTAGTTTCTTTAATATTATCAAGTTTATTTGTTTCTATAATCACATGCCAACCAGCCATATCACAAGTTGCATAATCACTATCACAAGTGGTCTTGATATTCACAGTTAGTGTACCTATTTTATTTACACTATAACCATCATATTTATGTCTATAACTACCACTATTTTCTTCTAAAATTGCAATAATTATTGAACTATTTTTAAAGTACTCTTCATCATATTTTTCTATAGCATTGGCAAAACCAATTGTACTATCACTTGCTATTTTCTCACGTGGCCCTAAACTAAATTTTTTTAGATTAACATTGTAATATTCCAGTAATTCTTTATGTGAATTAACTATTATTACACTTTCTGAATTTTCAACCCAATTAGTTTTTATAAATTGGACACTATCATTACTAGTAGAAAAACCACTTGTAAATAATAATGTACTAAATAAACTTAATACAATCGACATTTTAAATAATATTTTCATTGAATGTCCCCCACTACTATAATTATATCATTTTTCGGTTAATTTACATGATAAACGAATAATTTCATCTTGCTTAGAATTTTTAAAAATGTAAAAAGAGTTAACCCTTTTCAAAATATTAGAATTAACTCTTTTATAACAATAAAATTTTATTCAGTAATTGTTAAATGTATCTTAAGGAATATTCTCATATTTAAAGTATAATTTGCTGTAAGTAACGCTTCACCTGGACCTGTTGAAGATACTAAACCATGATGCTCCATATCTACATTGATTCCATTAAAACATTCAATATCCCATACATAATAACCTATATATGGATATGGACTATTCGTAAAATCTAGTTCCAATGTGTACATTCCATTTTCTTCAGAATATGAATAAGACATATTACATTCTATTACTATTTGCTCTGTTTTTGTTTCTTTTAAAATAATAAAATCTTTTTTATAGACTATAGATGGATCATCTTTATTTATCGCATATATAGTCACAGTTGTATTTTCACTAACATTTAGTGCAAGAACTGTACCATATTTAGTTACTTTCGCAACATTTTCATTACTTGAATACCAATCATAATCAAGTCTTGACATAGGATCACGTAATCTATCTTCTACCATTAAATAAAGATTTCTTGTAAATCCTTCTGTTATTGTATTTCCAAGTAAAGATCCATTATTGAATGTTACTTCACTTCCTAAAGGGAACCCTTGGTTTCTTGCAGGATCAGTTACAAGTGTACCATCAATATTTAAATCTGTATTTACCTTTCTTCTTAACGCAAATTGTATTTGAACTTTATCAAAGTTATCAGAATATCCTATATAATAAGTTCCGGGATTTAAAATTACAGTAAATACTGGGCCACTATTTATACTAGTAATATTATTAGTGTATTCCAACACTAAATAATAATGATTATCACCTGGTTCATAACCTGGATCACGATGCTTTTCAAAAATATAAATAGGTATATTTCTATTGATTGTTCCACTTGTCACAATATCAAGTTCAATTTTTGAACGATGACTTATTGTTACTTCTTCAAAATAATTAGTCACAGTTTTATTATCAAATAATTCATCAAAACCAATTGTAGCAAGTCTATTTTGATAATTTATATCATTTTTCTCTACTTGCTCAATTGTTAAGGTAATTAATGAATAAGTTGATTTAGGTAGAACAACATCTATGTAATAATATCCATTTTCAGGTAAAAATACATATAACTCATTTTCACAATTGTAAGTTATTGCCTGTTCATTTATTCCTGTTGATCCATATCGATTAAGCAATTCTGTTTTGCTTATATTTGAATATATTTTTATAGTTCCTTCAGGTAAAATTATATTACTTCCAACATCTAGTGAAAATCTATAAAAACCTTCACCTTGATTATTAAGATATTTATAACTACAATGGTATACATTTTCATTATTTAAATGCATACTATTTTTAATATTATTAGTACCTTTGTTTAATAGAATATTGCTACTAGTCCATGTTAATGAAATTCCAATTTCAAATGTACCTGAGGCATTAGTATCATCAAATTCAAAAGATATATAGTATGTTCCACAACCTAAAAATTGAGTTAATGTGTTACTACCACTACTTATCACATTCATGTTTGCATCATAGATTATTATATTAATTGTCTTGGATGAATTTGCATTAATCTTATAAGATTTTGAACAATTAACATTTAATTTATATAATTCATTAGTTGCCTTGCTTAAACTTAAAGATTCAGTCACATTTCCTTCACAGTCAATTTCAAGCTCTGTATAATCTTCAGAAGGCATTATTTTATTTCGATAACTCGACCAATACTCTTTATTTTTATATTCAGCAATTCTATTTACTGGTACGATAATTTTTAAACTAGCGTTACAACCATCAAATACACTTACTCCTAGATTAGTAATGTTTGTTATTCTTCTATTTACAGTAACTACAGAAAGTGATGAACAATTCTTAAATGCTTCATCATCAATATACTGTACACTTAATGGTATGACAATTCTTTCTAAACTTCCACATCCTTTAAAGGCTGAACTACCAATAGCAATTAAGTTATTTGATAATGTTACTGACTGTAAATATGAACACCCTTCAAAGGCACTTGTATCTATGTGTGTTACGCTATTAGGTATACTAATACTTTCTAAACTTCCACATCCTTTAAACGCTTCGGCACCAATACTAGTCACACTTAATCCACCAATTTGATTAGGTATCATTATAGAAGTTACATTACTATTCAAAGGTCCTAAAATTTTTATACAACGCGAACCACTTTGACTTTCACAGCCAATTCTAAATTCACTTTTAATTACTTTATAACATTTTGTACACTTTAACCAATGATTTTGAGCGCATGAAACCATCTGTTGATAATCATGAATGCAATCATTTACATTTTGAATTGGTAATGACCCACTTTTCACAGAAGTGGTAGAATCAATTCTATCACAATAAAAACAAATGTTTATATATTTTCCATCTTTAATTACGTATCTATTATACTGATGATCTGTATGAATATTATTAAGCACTGCAACACCCTGTATATCTTGATATTTTATTGCATCATTAATAGTTGAACTAGTTGTGCCTCTATTATAACCCATAAGAGTTTTATGAGTGCCACGTGGAATTCCACCATCAGCTTCTAAATCCATCAAACCTAATAAATGTCCCATTTCATGTAATGGAGTATCTATGTTTCTCCCACCTCGCAATGAACTTTCTCTATAGTTAATGCGAATTTGTAAATCACTAGGAGAAAATTCACCAGCATAACTTCCATCTTTTCTTAATATTTCAACAACTTTTTTTCCATTAATATTACCAGGTCTCGAACTTTCGCCTATACCTACTTCATACAAATATATTAGTGTTCCTGATTCATCATGCATTTGGACAGAATTCCATAATGATACTTGATATCTAATATCATCAATTAATGTATTTCTATGTGTTTCGTTTGTAATTGTATTCATTGAATCCATATTAATCCAAAATGGTATGCTTAAAGATCCATAATTACCATATGACCAACCTTTATAATTTCTACATCCACAATTAAGTAGTTCAGTGCCACCAGTTTCGCGACCTGGTCCATGAGATAAGCAAAAATCATCACATTGTTTTTTACTATCTATAGAACGAGTCGATATAGATGAGTAATACTCTTCTTCAAGATTGTAGCCTTCCCCTGTATATCCTTCTAAAAGATCATTAAAAGCAATATTCAAACTACTTTCTTTATTTTCATAATAATTATTATTTTGTTCAATTATCTCTTCAATATTATAACTTTGGTGATTAATGCTTTTATGATTAATAATTTGGTTTCCTTGTAAAAACAATGAAAAAATTATACTGAAAATAACACATAATAAAATAATTAATAATCTATTGTTTCTAAAATACGTTTTATACACTTTGTTTACTCCTTATTTACTAAAACAAAAACTCTTATAGCGGCTTCATGAAAATTATAGAAACTCACTCCATCTAATAGATATTCATCTTCTATAACATAATCATAAACGTAAAAACTATCTGTAATACCAACTACAACGCATCTATTATAAGTGCCATAATAATCATATATGTTTACATAGTTTATACTTATATTTGGTTCGTTGATTATTTCTTTTAAATAAAACTTTTTAATATTTTTCTCAATATTTGCATTGATATATTCTGGATTTTTAGGTTTAGCATTAAATTCGTCATTATCTAATTTATTATAATAATAAGCTATGTTCTCTAAATCATCTTTTGATAATAGGTTTAGTTCATAAGCTTCTCGTAAAATATAAACCTTTTCAATCATTTCGTACTCCTTACTATTACAACCCACTAACCCAATTCCAAGCAACATCACAATTAACAATATGTAAATTCTTTTCACCATATTTTTATTCTCCGTATTTTAATATATAATTTAACAATTCAATATAACTAACAGAATTGCGTTCTGTATAACGGACAAAATTATCAATTTGTTCATAAAGAGTTCCGTTTTCCGTTATATAAAAACATAAAGTATCCTTATGACTTTGTGATGATGCTGTGATTTCTATTTTTACATAACCAGCTAATTTTTGGATTAAATTATCTTCTAATTTTAGAAGTTGTTCGTTAAAATTTTGAGATTCTAATTTTAATATAGATAATAATATATTTATTTCATCTTTATCATTAATTATTTTTTTGTTCTGATTCATATATTGTGTTAAAGTAATCTCATTTATAATAAATAATTCTTTATATGAATCAACCTCTAAATACTTATCTATAATAGATAATTCTTTATATGAATCAGCATCTAAACATTCTTCTTTTGAATTTTCATCTTTCGATTCAACACTTAATATTTCTTTATCTCCTTTTTCCTTTTCAGTTTCTTGAGTACATCCAACCATAGTAAATGCAATAACTAACATAAAACACATCAGTAATACTTTCTTCATTTTACATCACTCCTTTTAATTTTATTATATTCAACTAAACTTTCAAAGATAATCACACCATATAATAAATAAATCTTTGTCATTAGTTAACACCTCCTATTTAATAATATTAGTATACTTCTGGCCGTATACTATGGCCAATTAGCTCTTTGATGATGCGTTTTAATACTAAATAAATTAACATACTAGTACCTCCCCATACTGTCTTTTATGTTTTATCACTATTATTATATGAACTTTACACATAATAATATATTTTTAGGCAAAAAAAGCCCCCTTTTCCTAAGAGAGCTTGTATCTAGTCAGTATATATTTTTCTTAAGAGTGTATTAAAGCAGACTTAGGAAATATTAATATATTACAACTACATTTTACCATAATATGGAAAATAATGCAAGTATTTTATTTATTTAAGAATTTTAAATAAAAAACATTAAAAATTATGAAGCGTTAATATATCGCCAACGTTCTCTTCTATATGCTTTTACCTATATTTACTCCTATTTTAGATAAAGAACTGACAAAGGCCTTAAAACATGCTTAAAAGTTGGTAGTAATACTAATATTCAAATCCCCTTGTTCCTAAAATTTGAAATTAGTTCAACTCCCCCAGTCTAGCCGTAAAAAAAGAAGGGTTGGCTCCTTTGTACAGCTCTACACTTTTTAAATAAAAAAAGAGCTATTTTCAGCATTTCATCATAGTAAGTCTATGAATTATTGTGAAAATAGCTTATTTTTTAAAAGTCTACAAAAGACTTTTTGACCGACTTTAATGGTAGTCAGCACGGGGTTCGAACCCGCGAATGTCGCCTTGAGAGGGCGATGTGTTAGACCGCTTCACCAGCTGACCATTTAGTTAGGATTAAAATCCTAACTTATTTTTTTTATTACTTCATCTATTCTTCTTGCTACTTCTTTTTCACCTAATATCTTTAATACATAATATGGATTAGGTGTATTTTTTCTAGTTGAGATAGCAATTCGAATCATTTCTGATACATCACCAACATGTCCTGGGTAAGCTTCTTTGTTCTTTTTGTATTCTTTTACATTAGGACAGAAACCACAAACAGTTGTTGTTTTCTTTAGATTTTCAAACCAACCTTCTTCATCATATTCAAGACCCATGTTATTTTTAAAGTTTGTTAATACATTTATAATTTGTTCTTTTGTAAATCTTTCAAAATTAAAAGGTAACTCTACAGTTTCTAATAATTGGTTGTATAAATCTGTATAGAAGAAATTTATAATTGGGTAAATATCTTTGTATGTTACATAATCTTTACGAGGATTTTCTTTTTCTCTTTCAATATTAATAATTGATTTGAAATAGTTTTCATCACGTTCAATTAATGCTTTTAGATTTTCATCATATTTTGTAGCATAATCATATGCCTTTTTAGTAAATTCATCTTTATTTAATCTTGATAGACGTTCTTTACAGATGTTTTCTACTTTAGCAAGATCAAATAATGCCCCATCAAGAGTCATCTTATCAAATGAAAGTTGGAAACTAAAGATATCTGCATTCATGTTTTGTAAACGCCATTCTTCAAAATTAGAGTTTGCAATTGTGATTAAATATTCTAAAATTCCTTCTACAGGGTAACCATTTTCTAAGAAGAATGATACTGAAGCTTCAGGATCTTTACGTTTAGAAAGTTTACGTCTACTACCATTATCTAATTTCATAATTACTGGTAAGTGAGCATAATTAGGTCTTTCCCATCCAGCCGCATCAAACAATTCATAGTGAATTGGTAAACTAGGTAACCACTCTTCACCTCTTGTTACATGAGTAGTTCTCATAAAATGATCATCTACTAAATGTGCGAAGTGATATGTTGGAAGGCCATCACTTTTTAGGATGACAATATGTTGATTATTTTGTGCAAGTTCTAGGTTACCTCTTATTAAATCAGTAATTTGAATACGATTTTGGTAATTACCCTTAGATCTAAAACGGATTACGTAAGGTTCACCATTATTGATTTTTTCCATTGCTTCTTTAGGTGTAAGTTTTGAACATTTTGCAAATTCACCATAATAGCCTGGATTTAATTTATTTTTTTCTTGGTATGCACGAAGTTCATTTAATTCTTCACTTGAACAAAAGCAAGGATAAGCAAGATCACGTTTTACAAATTCTTTGATTACTGTTCGGTAAATCATTTCGCGATCGCTTTGTTTATATGGTCCATAATTTCCTTTTTCATAAGTTCCCATATAACCTTCATCTGGTACAATACCAAAAGCCTTTAATTGTCTTAAAAGTTCTTCACCAGAACCTTCAATTTCTCTTTTTGTATCGGTATCTTCTAGTCTTGTAAAGAACACACCATTTGTTTGATTAGGAAATTTCCAAGCAATTAGGGTTGCAAATAAACTTCCTGTGTGTAAAAATCCTGTTGGTGATGGCGCAAATCTTGCAACGATTGCCCCTTCAGGTAAGTTTCTTTTAGGATATCTTTTTTCCAAATCTTCAATAGTTTCAGTTACATCAGGAAAAATAAGTTCTGCTAATTGTTCTAAATCAGTCATAATACACCTCTTATTAAATCTAATATATTATACCACATTATTTGAAATAATGTGGTAAATTTGGTAAATCTATTTATTTTGATTGTATTGGGCTTCATACATCTTGCGATATTTGCCATTTTTATTGTATAACTCCTCATGCGTTCCTTGTTCAACAATTTCACCGTCATCTAAAACAAATATGTTATCAGCATTTCTTATTGTTGATAAGCGATGAGCAACGACAAAGGTTGTTCTACCTACTGCGGTGACCTTTAAAGCATTCTGAATCATAATTTCAGTTTCCGTATCAATGTTTGCGGTGGCCTCATCAAGAATTAAAATAGACGGATTTCTTAATAAAATTCTTGCGAAAGATATTAATTGCTTTTCACCAGTTGAAAGATTTCCTCCAAGATATGCAAGTTCCGTATTTATTCCCTTTGGATAATCATTTACAAATTTTTCAGCACCAATTAGTTTCAATACTTTTTCAACTTCTTCATCTGTAGCCTCAATCCCAAGAGTGATATTAGATTTAATCGTTCCTGAAAAAAGAGCAGGTTCTTGTAATACATAACCAATGTTACTTCTTACTTCTTGCTTTGTATAATTCATAAAATCAATATCATCTATTTTAATAACTCCTTCTTGTAAGTCATAAAAACGTTGTAGAAGTATCATTAATGTAGATTTTCCAGAACCTGTATGACCAACTAAACCAATGAATTGACCTTTTTTAACATGCATATTTATATCTTTTAAAACTGGTTTTTCATCATAAGCAAAAGTAACATGTTCAAATTTTACATCACCTTCAAATACCGGTCTTTCATTAAATCCTAAATACTTATCTTCTTCTTGGTCTAATAAATCAAATATCCTACTTGAAGCTACAAAGGCATCTTCTAAAGCATTTAAGTCCGCAAATATTTCTCTTATTGGATCAAACACTTTATTAATATAAGTTACGTATAAATATAATGCGCCTGCAGTAATTGCACTTTCTTCATTTAAGAAATTTAAACCAAAGTAATATACGACTAAAGCTAACAATGCATTTTGAATTAGTAATAATAATTCTCCACCAAATAAAGAATTAATCTTTAGGGCTTTCATCTTATTACCATAATTAGTTATTAATAAATTATCGTATTCAGTAGTCATAGCATCTTCTTTATTGAACTGTTGAATAATTTCCATACCATCAACATATTGTGCCATCGCCGCATTTATTACAGAGTTCATTTCTCTAATGCGATGATGATACTTGTTATTAGCTTTACGATATACCGTCATCCAAAGTAAAATAAAAGGTGTAGCAAGTAAAGTTAATAAAGATAATTTAGCATTAACCTTAAATAGGGCAATATAAACCATTATTAAAGATATTGCGGCAGTCATTATTGAAAACATTACTTGGTATAATCCTCTTACGCCTTCTGAGTCACTAGTTATTTTGGTTACTATTTTACCGCTTGGTTCATTTACAAAATATTTCATTGGAAGACGATTTAATTTATCAAAAGCATCTTTTCTAATATCTAATGTTAAACGCATTGAAGCAAACAAGAAGAAAACGTGTTGGAAAAATCTAAAGAAAATTATTACCAAAGTAAGTGATCCATAAATAATTAATAATTTAACAATTGGCTTAATACTTGGGTTATAAAAAGCTTTAAGTTCTTCACTTGTTAATTGTTTAGCAAATGTGGTTGTATTATTGGTTAATGTTGCAATATTTGAATCATTATCAATATTTATAATGGCAGTTGTTGTTACATTCCCATCTAATACATAATATTTTTTTTCATAATAAACTATTGAAATAATTTCTTTATCACTTATATCGGTATTTTTATCAATTACAATCTTTTGATAGTTATTACCTTGATAAATCACACCAGCTGTATCAATTTTTTCCCAGGTAGTTTGAACACCAAGTAAGTGATCATCTAACATTTTATTAATTAATTTAGGTTGATATAGTTCTAAAAAAGTATAAGCTATTAAGAATAGTAATGAGCAAATAATCATAAATTTGCTTTTCCAAACATATTTTAATACCCTTTTTAATACTACTTCAGCCGTATAATTTACATATTTGTTTTGAGTTCTAGTCTTACTTTTCATCTTCACTAGCCCCCATTTCTTGAATCACATATTGTTCGTAGTACCATCCCTTTTTAGCCATTAGTTCATTATGTGTACCACGTTCACTAATTTTACCATCTGATAAAACGATGATTTCATCACATGCTTCAACAGCAGTAAGGCGATGAGCAACTATTATGTTGGTTTTTTGATTTCTTATTTCTTTTAAATTAGCGATAATATTTGCCTCAGTTGTACCATCTACAGCGCTTAGCGAATCATCTAAAATTAAAATTGGTGCATCTTTAATTAAAGCTCTAGCAATTGATAATCTTTGTTTTTGACCACCTGATAGAGTCACTCCATATTCACCAACAATTGTTGATAAGCCATTTTCAATAAAATCTAAATCTTTTTCGAAATCAGCCATTTTAATTGCATAATTTAAATCAATGTTGGAATCTTCACCTTTTCCCATTAAAATATTATCTTCAATACTTCGTGCAAAAAGTTCATGTTCTTGAGGAACGTAAGCTACCATTTTTCTTATTGATTCTTTAGTATAGTAATCAATTGGTTCTTCATTTATTAACATTTTATTGGTATCATTGATCGGATATCTTCTAAGTAATTGTTTAACCAAAGTTGATTTTCCTGATCCGGTTTTTCCAACTATGCCTACTGATTTACCTGTTTTAATCGTTAAATCTATGCCTTTTAATATTTCAATATCATCACCCGGATATGTAAAGTGATAATCTTTAAATTCAATAGTTTCAAATTTTTCTAAATCCTTTGCGTCATCTTTATCGATAATTTCTGGTTTAGCATTTAATACTTCCATCACACGCTCTACGCATATCGCACTTTGTGCAAATTGGGCTACTTGATTACCAAGTTGCATCATTGGTCCTGAGAATTGAGCTAATAATAAGCTAAATGAAATTAAATCACCAACTGTCATTTGTTGATTTATTATTAAATAAGCACCATATCCATAAGCTACTAATTGACTGATGTTAGTACAGAATCTAAAGGTTGGCCCAAATGTAGATTGCATTAATACTGATTTTTTTTCAGTATTATAACAATCAACTGCTGATTTAGTTAACCTTTCATAATCTTGTTTTTCATTTACAAATGCTCTGATTAATTTTACATGTTGTACACTTTCCATTGCAAGATTACTCATAGTACTATTTTTAGTACGTACTAGACGCCAATTTGCGCTAATTTTCGGACGCATTGTTACAACGACAATAAATATAAGGGGTAGGGGTATAATTGAAAATATTGTAAGTAATAAATTATATTTAATCATTGAAACAGCTGACATTACAATGGTTAATATCAAAGTTATTAATCCGAATATCAAATGAGTTGATAAGTTTGCCATTGAGAAAGTATCAGATGTAGCTCTGGTCATCAAATCACCGGGATGATATTCAGTAAAAAATTCTGCATCTTGGCAAAGAATATTTTGCATAAATTGTATCTTAATATGATAGTACAAGCGATGGAACAAATTACCTAATAAAATGCCTCTACTAACACTTACAATAAATTTCATTATCACAATAACCGCAATTGTAATGATAATTGCTAATAATGATTCAACCGTTATTTCACCAAGACCAATTAAGTCCACGGCTTGGCCAATAATTACGGGTTTTTCTACATCACAATAAATTATTCCAAGGGTTAATAAAGTTATTAATAGATATTTGTACCAATACTTTTTAATATACCACTTGATAATATGAGGCTTTTTAATATATTTACCTCTTTTTTCTCCTTTAGGAGCGTAACTTTTGGACCATTTATGGGCATTAGACAAGTTGTTATTTTGGTTTTCCATCTTCGCTTTCTCCTCTTTTTTGATTTTTTAATTATAGCATACTTTACAAAAGAATTGTCGAAAATTACTTAAAAAAATGTATGTAAACTTTTTCAAATTTACATACAACAATTTATAGATTAGTACTACCCATTCCACCACTTCTAGTTAGTTCAGCTTCATCATCAATAGTTTTATAAAATTTAACAAAAACCCCTTGTGCAAAAGCTTTACCATGTTCTAATTCTAAAGTTTTATTTTGAATGCTGTGGTTAGTAATTTTAATCATTATGTGGCCTTCATTTAAAGCATAATAATAATCGCTATCAATAATGCCTACGGTATTATCTAGGGTAAGTTGATATTTAAATCCTAAACTGCTTCTAGGATATATTTGTAAAACTAAATCTTGATTCATTTTACATCTCATTCCAGTTGGAATAATGATTGTATCTCCTTTTTTCAAATTAATTGCAAACGGTAAATAAAAATCATATCCGGCAGACCCTTTTGTAGCTCTTTTAGGAAGTTGAATGTTTTGATAAATTTCTTCAATATTATTTAAGTTAAATCCTAAATCATTACAAGCGTTTTTAAAAGCACTTAATGATACTTTTTCAAATTTAGTTATGTTCATAGGCTACTCCTTTTTTATACTTTATAAATTTTATTATTTCTATTGTTATTAAAATTATAATCGATGTTGCCATATAGAATATCATGTCTAAAGTAGCATCTTCTATGCAACCTCTTCTATTTGGCATAAAGGTTTGAATATACTCAGTAATGCTTGCTAGAAACAAGCCTATACTAAGATGAATTACGATAAATAAGATATAGCGCAATACAAAATTGTTTACTTTAAAACACTTTAGAAAAAAGATTGATAGTGTTGCTTCAATAATAAAGAATATCATGTGTCCAAATTTATTAACAAAAACACTTATTTTATTTTTTTCTTTTCTTAAATCATAGGGGTTATCCAATACTACTACTTCATAATCTCCAACTAATTGTTCGTAACCATCATTTATTTTAAGGGTAATTTTGGTATTTCCTACTTTTAGAGGAGTTATTCTTGCAACATTACCATCTTTATCAAAAGCAATATAAAGCATTGAACGATCATAATCTAAACTATATTTATGGTAAGTAGAATTCTCTGGAAAATTAAAAGTAAAATTAACTTCATTTCCATTTAATAATTCTAATGTATTGTTTTCGTTTAATTGTGGTTCTGCAATGCGTGGTAATTCTAAATGATTTTTAGTTTTTAGTTCTTGTATATACTCAAAACCATTTGGCAAAGTAACTTTTATTTTAGTAATCCCTGGTGAAGCAAAATTAATTTGGTCATATCTATTAACTCTAACTTTTTGAGGATTTTCTGATTCAATTCTATAATTTGTTACAACCTTTTTATCATCTTGGTATAATTCAATACCATAAGTGGACCCAACAACAAATTCGCTTTCGCTATTTACTTCGCATCTGTTTCCTAAATCTATTAATTTTATAGCGTTGATATATTCAACACTGGAATCATTCTCCAAAATATCAACATCAATAGCAGATGTTTTGCCATTTATGGTTGTTGCGACAATGGCGGTTTTACCTTCTTTTATTGGTAAATATTCATTGTTGCTAATTTTTTTCAAGTAAGAATCATCATAATCTATTTCTACTTGATTTTCACTAGATTCACCAAGAATGTTATAAGTCGTGAAGAAGGGAATATTAACATTTGTGGTTAATTGATTTGATAATTCATTAAATTTATTGATGAAATTAAATTCAATGCCATCCGGATATTTCCTACCAAAATTAACTTCAACAATTTTTTTGAAATTATGATTTTTAGAAACAATCGTAAATGTACTAGTATAAAGCATTGTGTTTTTATCAAGTGCTTCAATATATATCATTCCATTTTTATCGGTTTTTTCTACTTTAATATTTTTATCAAGAGCAACAAACTCTAAATCTAACTCTTTGGCATCACTAGGGTAAACATCATACTTTACCACATATCTTTGATTAGATAAATACATTTCACGTAAATTAACATTGACATCTTCCAATTTAACAATTTCAATATTACGTTTTTTTCGTACTGCCGCAATTATTTTCCTTTGAATTTTTTTAGAAACCGGCATTGCAAATGTTAAAATAAGAATTGTTAACACTGTCCAACCAAACAATATTACTCCTAGAAGTAATTTCTTATTTTCCATTATTTTCCTTCTTCCTATTATTTCGCATATTCTTTTTAATAAATTTAAAGGTTGCTTTTTCACCTTTTTCTATATACATATCAATTAACATTGAAAGTTTTTCACGTGTGACGCTATGCATAGGTAGTGTATTTCTTTCACGTTCAAAATATTCCTTAATCATAATAGGTTGGAATTTTTCCTTATTATAGGTTTTACTAGCTGCTAATCGGTCACAAAAACTTTCCGCAATATATCGATCAGGCATAATAATAGGTTCATATATTCTTGTATCTTTATTCATGTCAATCCAATATTCAGGATGATGTTTATTTCTACCTTTGTGGTGAAGCCAAGCAAGGCTATAGCCTTTATCTTGTCTTTCAAAATATATTGGGCTTCTGCTTCCTGTACAATACTTAGCACCCGGAATAAATTCCGTAAAACTATATTTTGATAAATCATGAACTAATCCTTGGCGATATAGACCACATCTAAAGCAATACACTAATACTTTATGACGATGTTTTGTAATTGTGATAAAATGTTTTATAAAATGCATAATTTTTGCCTCATCTTTATTTATTATAACTTATTTTCCAATTTTTGTCTATTTATTTATAAATAAAATATCATTTCAAAAACAAAAAAACTTAAGAATTTTATCTTAAGTTTTTAATCATCAATAGTCTCTTTTTTACCATCTTTATGATAGAAAAATAATGATGGTAACATTAATATAATAAAAAGAACCAAGAAAACTAAAAAGTCAATCAAGCTATTGGTTTTTCCTGTTGTTATCAATTGATATAAACCAGTTCCACAAATGGTGAAGAATAAAGAACCAATTATAGCTAAACCCGGTAAAATAAATCTTTTAACAACGTTTAATTCCTTGAAGTTTTTCATTATAAAAATATACATAGTAATGTAAATTGCATATATTATGGCACAAATTATTTCGTCCATACTTCCTAGGTGACCAAATATCCAAACGTTGTGCATTGCAAGATACCATACTAATAACATTAGTAGGATACATCCATATCCATATATACAAGAAAGAAATGAAATATTTTTGTTTTTACCAATTTTAGAAAATTTTTCTGGAGCTATACCCTGGCCACGACAAGACATCGTATACATGCCGCGGCAACATCCCATTGTAACACCATTAACAGTTCCAAGGCATGAAATCATAATAAAGAAAGTAAAGATTGAACCACCGATTGTTCCAAACATTTTTTGGAAAGCCACAATTGGTGCCTTTTCATCTTGAATTATATTTGCTTCATTACCTAGGATTGCGGAAAGTGAAACATAATAAACAATATAAAAAACTAAAATTGCAATCGTACCACCAACTAATGCCTTGGGTAAGTTTTTCTTGCTATCTTTTAACTCTGCATTAATGGCAGTTGCGCAAACCCATCCTTCATATGCAAAGGCAGTTTTTTTAACAGCTTCTCCAAAATTCAATTCATATCCCTCTGCATTATTTTTAAATGCATTAATAATACCATAGTCATTACCTACTATTAAAGATGCAAATAAGCCACCTATAGCAATTAATAAAATCGGTATTAATTTAACTACGGTTGCGGAAATCTGAAATCTTGAAGCAATAATTGGTGATAAGTAGTTCATTATAACAACCAAAGTAATAATTCCAAATGCAAATAAAAAGTTTTGCCAATCAGTTAGGCCGATATTTAAGCCAATCATCTTAAAAAAATAAGATCCCGCAAATAATGCAACAATTGAGGCAACAATTGGATAATAGAATGAAGTGATCATCCAAGCTAAGCTATATCCTATTTTTTCATTACTAGCTACTTCAACATAATCAACAACCCCATTATATTTTGTTACTTTTGTTGCAAATACTGCAAAACAAAAACTTGATGTTATCATAATTAAACCACCAATAAACCAGGCCAAAATTGATAGTTTTAAATTCCCTCCTGCAAGTTTTAGTACTCCTCCTGCTTTTAAAAAAACACCTGAACCAATTACGATACCTACAACCATCGCAATGCCAGTCCAAATGCCATACTGTTTCTTAATTTCTGTCATAAATCCTCCAAATTGATAAACAATTTATATTATTTTATCATAATTTGGTCTTTTATGCAAACTTAACATTAATTTATTTTAGAATAATACCCAATAATAAAAAAGTGGTTTCAAAACCACTTTTTTAATCATTAAAGCTTGCTTCCACAGTTATTACAATACTTACTATCTATTGGACAATTAGCACCACAATTAGGGCATACAGTATATAATGGCTTACCACAATTTTTACAGTATTTGCTGTTTTTATCATTACTAGTTCCACAACTACATACAATAGAGTTTGTATTATTTCCAGAGCCATCTTTTACGGCATCAACCACATTTTTGATTGCGGGTTTTAACTCACCACTTGCTTCATTAATTACTGGTACACTCTCATTTTTGTTATATTTTAAAATTTCACCTTTAAAACCTAATGTGAATAAATTAATACCAATTCCTAAAAAAGGAATACCTATAAAGCAAAAATAGAATAATTTAGGAGCTTCCATATTGTTGAATCCTTTGAAGAAACTTACCATACCAATAATTACACATACTAAACCAATTATTGAAAAACTTATCCCTAGTATTTTAAATAATTTTTTATTTTTAAGATGTTTATCGTTCATTTTGTTTTCCTTTCATAGTCTATTTGACATTATTATAGCATATATTTAAAAAAATTCAAAATATATTATTTATTAATTTATATTTTTTACTTTTTTATCATTTTTACAAATGTATTTTACTATTCCTATTGTAAGAATAATCACAGCAAAACTCCAAGCTAACGGATCAGCAAAAGTCAATCCAAAAATTGCTTTATTGTTAGCATCTACCGAAATTGGTCCGTTATTTAATATTGGTGGTAAAATTAAACAAATTGCTGTTCTAGCAATTAATTCAGCTATCCCCGCAAGCAATGGATATAAAGATTTACCTATACCTTGCAATGAATTTCTAAAAACAAATAGCGTTCCAAGAATGAAGTATAATGATAAATCACAATATAAATAAGTATTACCATAATATATTGTCATTTCATTTATCTTTTCAGCAGAATAAAATATTTGCATATAAAAACCATTAATTGTTAGTAATAAACCGATTCCACCAAATACAATATATTCGATAAACGAAATTAATAGAGCTTGCGCAACCCCTTTCTTTATTCTTTCTGTTTTAGCAGCACCATAGTTTTGTCCACAATATGATAACATTGCGGTACCTAAAGCATTGAATGGACACATTAGAAAACTATTTAGTTTAGATGCTGCACCAAATCCATTTTGGGCATATGATCTAATAACTTCATTATCTAGGGTAGTATCAAATTTAATAATAACTGCTTGCATTACTATTAATCCTATTGCTAAAATGGAAAATTGAAGTGCTAAAGGAATTCCTAATTTTAAGTGGTTTAAAGTAAATCTAAAATCAGTTTTAAAATGTTTTTTCTTCAATCTATAATTTGGATATCTAAGGTACGTATAAATAAAACAACCTATTGCGGAAATCACTTGAGCTATTACTGTTGCAACTGCAGCACCAACTACACCCCATTTAAAGATTGCAATAAATATTAAGTCCAAAATAATATTTAGAATAGTTGACAGTATCAAAAATATTAATGGTACAAAAGAATCACCAATACTTCTTAAAAAAGAACAAATTAAATTATAAAACATTTGCGCTGTTGTTCCAATGAAAATAATCATTACATAAGTATATGCTGATGAGAATATTTCATTTTGTACTAAATTGCTAGATTCAGTTAAACCAATCATTGATAACATTGGTTTAGCCATCAAACAAGCAATAATGGTTAATAAAACGCTTATATATAATGATAGTTTTATTTGAATTGCAAAGGATTTTTTTACTCCTTCTTCATCTTTTTGTCCAACTTTATTTGAAGTAACTACTGAAAAACCAGCTGTACAACCAAAAGCAAATTGTAATACAATGAAAACAATATTACTTGTATTATTTACTCCCGCTACTTGATTAACATTTAAATATTTTCCACAGATTGAGGCATCGGCGATGCTATATATTTGTTGAAATAAATAACTTATTAGAATGGGTATTGAAAACCATATTATTACTTTCCAAATAGTACCTTTAGTAAGATCTACTTGTTCAAAAAGTTTTTTTATTTTATTCATATTAACCTCACTTGAAATTTACAAGATATTTTAATATTTTTTTGTAAATTTGTAAACTAAAATTTCTTGGCTTTTACGTGAACACGTTTTCAAGATTGTGAAAAAAAGTAGTTATCAATGATAACTACTTTATAAAGACTATTTATCTAGAGTAGGTCCTGCTTTTACTAAAGCTTTACCAGCTGGGTTAACTTCATATTTAGCAAAGTTCTTAACGAATCTACTTGCTAAATCTTTAGCTTTTTCTTCCCATACACTTGCATCTGCATAAGTATCACGAGGATCTAAAATCTTAGAATCAACTCCTGGAAGAGCTGTAGGTACTTCAAAGTTGAAGTGAGGAATCATCTTAGTTGGAGCATTCAAAATATCACCATTTAAGATAGCATCAATGATACCACGTGTATCACGGATTGAAATACGTTTACCTGTACCATTCCATCCAGTGTTAACAAGGTATGCTTTAGCACCACTCATCTTCATCTTCTTAACTAATTCTTCTGCATATTTAGTAGGATGTAATTCAAGGAATGCTTGTCCGAAGCATGCAGAGAACGTTGGAGTAGGTTCAGTAATACCACGTTCAGTACCTGCTAATTTTGCAGTGAAACCTGATAAGAAGTAATATTGAGTTTGTTCAGGTGTTAAAATTGATACTGGAGGAAGAACTCCAAATGCATCTGCAGATAAGAAGATTACGTTCTTTGCAGCAGGAGCTGATGAAATAGGGCGAACGATATTTTTAATGTGATCAATTGGATATGATACACGAGTATTTTCTGTTACGCTCTTATCAGCAAAATCAATTTTTCCGTTTGCATCAAGTGTTACATTTTCAAGTAATGCATTACGTTTAATTGCATTGTAGATATCTGGTTCAGATTCTTTATCAAGGTTGATAACCTTTGCATAGCATCCACCTTCAAAGTTGAATACACCATTGTCATCCCATCCGTGTTCATCATCACCGATTAGTAAACGTTTAGGATCAGTAGATAATGTAGTTTTACCAGTTCCTGAAAGACCAAAGAAAATAGCAGTGTTTTTGCCTTCCATATCAGTATTAGCAGAGCAATGCATTGAAGCGATACCTTTTAGTGGTAAATAGTAGTTCATCATTGAGAACATACCTTTCTTCATTTCTCCACCATACCATGTATTGATAATTACTTGTTCACGGCTTGTAATATTGAACATTACGCAAGTTTCAGAATTTAATCCTAATTCTTTATAATTTTCTACTCTTGCTTTAGAAGCATTGTAAACGATGAAGTCTGGTTCAAAGTTTGCAAGTTCTTCTTCAGTAGGTTTAATAAACATGTTTCTAATAAAGTGTGCTTGCCATGCAACTTCAACGATAAAACGTACAGCCATACGAGTATCTTTGTTTGCACCACAGAAAGCATCAACAACAAATAAACGTTTATTAGATAATTCTTTTAATGCAAGTTTTTTAACTTCTGCCCAAGTAGCTTCTGTTGCAGGATGGTTATCATTTTTATATTCATCTGAAGTCCACCATACAGTGTCTTTAGAGTTTTCATCAACAACAATATATTTGTCCTTAGGAGAACGACCAGTGTAGATACCTGTCATTACATTAACAGCACCTAATTCACTAACTTGTCCTTTTTCGTAGCCTTCAAGAGTTGGTTTAGTTTCTTCTTCAAAAAGCATTTCATAAGATGGATTATAGACTATTTCTTTAACGCCATTAATTCCATATTTTGTTAAATCGATATTTTTCATTAATTCCTCCTGTTAAAGTTATAAATTTGCTTTCAATTATTTATAACCTTATTTACTAATATATTTTATCACGAATTAAAAAATTTTTCAAATATTGCATTTTGTTTTTTTATGATAACGTTTTCAATTTTTTCGATAATGTAGAAAAAAATAAAAAAGCTATCAACATCACTATATAGTAACATTTGCTAGCATATTTTTTGCATTATATAAACTTGTTGAGGGTCCAGCCATGTTCACCCAATAAATTTATAGCTTTCCTATTACATATAAAAAACATAAAAAAACAGTCTTGACACCTTTTATTTAAAGTATCAAGACTAATGTACTCTAATGGTGATTCGTACGGGATTCGAACCCGTGAATGCATGCGTGAAAGGCATGTGA
>ERZ779725.388-NODE-388-length-29730-cov-2.217928_pt1 | contig 29730 bp, 24 predicted proteins | sample MGYA00511890_ERZ779725 | MGnify/ENA primary metagenome ERZ779725 (study PRJEB29588, sample SAMEA2148549) | human gut metagenome | biome: human gut; feature: human-associated habitat; material: faeces | place: Denmark | collected 2008/2010 ...
GCTTCGGTTATCCGTGAGTGCAACGACAGAAAAAAAGGCGTAAAGACAGCGGCAGGCTACGGTATATGGCTTGATACACCGATGATAGAAATGAAAGGCGGAGAAGGCACAATCGAAAAGAGAATACCTGCAATGATGAGAATGTTCGGCAAATACGGCATCGACATCAGAAAAGTGCCTATCCTTATTTATCCTACACTTCACTACCAGAACGGCGGTATAAAAATCTCCGATAACTGTATGTCGGATATCGAAAACCTTTATGTTGCGGGCGAAGCTGTCGGAGGAATCCATGGCAGAAACAGACTTATGGGTAACTCGCTTCTCGATATAATCGTATTCGGAAGAAATGCGGGAAGAAACGCAGGAAACAAATCAAAAGATGTAAAAGTCGGAAAGATGACCTTGTCTCATGTTAAAAAATATGCTGACGAAGTTAAAGCGGCAGGAATCACATCAGAAGTTGTTTCGCCCAAGCTTCTCCCCCACTACAGACACGGTGCAGATGAATAATAAAAATATACAGAGGCAGAATTTTTCTGCCTCTGTAATCAATCATAAAATTATATTTTAAAAGGAGTTAATTAAAAAAATGGCTTACTTATCGGGAATGGTTTCTTCCATTCTGTCAACAATTTTCATTATCTTTACAATTGCGACAATCGGATATCTTATAGGCGGAATTAAAGTAAAAGGTATTTCCCTGGGTACGGCAGGCGTACTCGTTGTTGCACTCATCTACGGTGTTTTCATAAATTACGTTCCGTCATTTAATTTTTACGGCAAACCAATCACACTATACAATACAGAAACAATAAAACCGCTTTTCAACCTTATATCAAATATAGGAACCGCGCTTTTTGTTACGGCTGTCGGACTCATCGCAGGACCGAAATTTTTCCGTACATTTAACAAAAGCTCAATATCCTACATTGTTATCGGCTTTGTTGTAATACTTGTGGGAACTCTTACGGCTCTTATCATCATATGGACAACAGGCTCCGACCCCGACCTTATAGTAGGTCTTATGACAGGCGCGCTCACCTCCACTCCGGGACTTGCGGCGGCAAAAGAGGTTGCAAAGGATATGGACGCTGTTGTCGCAGGCTACGGTATAGCATACCTTTACGGTGTTTTGGGTGTTGTTTTGTTCGTTCAGCTTATGCCCAGACTTCTTAAAATCGATATTGATAAAGAAACGGCAAAATTCACGGCTGTTGATTCGGTTTCCGTAAAAAATACGGGCAGAAAATATATTCAGCTTGATGATTTCGGATTTTTCCCGTTCTTCCTCGCTATAACCTTGGGTGTAATTATCGGCTCGATAAAAATCCCCGGTATTAACTTCTCCTTGGGTACTTCGGGCGGTGCACTCGTTGCGGGTCTTATAATTGCGCACTTCGGTCATGTAGGAAACATTGACTGCAGTGTTCCGAAAGGAACTTTAAACTCGCTCCGTGAACTCGGACTTGTACTTTTCTTAATCGGCGCAGGCGTACCCGGCGGTATAAACTTCGTAAGCCATGTACGTATTTCGTACTTCATATACGGTATACTCCTTACAACAATACCTATGGTTGCAGGCTACATAATCGCAAGATACGTATTTAAATTGAGCATATTCAATAACTTAGGCTCGATAACGGGCGGTATGACAAGCACACCTGCATTGGGAACGCTCATAAACGTTGCAAAAACGGACGGCGTTGCGGGCGCTTATGCGGCAACATACCCGATTGCTCTTGTAACAGTTGTTATAGCGGCTAAAATCATGGCAATTTTATTCTAAAAAAGCACAACAAAAAAGGAAGGACTTTTCAAAATCCTTCCTTTTTTTATGTCTTAAATTTACAGCATCTGCAATACTTCCGCTTTTGTCTGAACGCCTACAGCTTTGTTTTTCACTTCGCCGTTTTCCATTACTATTGTTGTGGGTATGCTCATAACCTTAAATTTCTGCGAAAGCTCAAATTCCTCGTCTATATTTATTTTTCCGACCTTTACGTCTGTAAGTTCATCGGAAAGCTCCTCAATCACGGGCGAATACATTTTGCACGGTCCGCACCATTCTGCCCAAAAATCAAGTATTACGGGCTTATCGCTGTTTATTACTTCATCATCGAAATTATCCTTTGTTATTTTTAATACTGACATATTATATCACTCCTCTTACAATATTATCTCTTTTTTGGTATTTTTTACTCATTTATTCATACACTTTTACCGAGGTGAATAAATATGAGGCTTATCCCATTCAGAGACGTGCTTCTCGTAAAAAATTCCCCGTCCGCCTGGACGCGCATTATTAAATTTTTCTTAAAATCGCCATATGTACACAGCGAATACGTCATTGACGACTGGCTCACATTCGGAACAGACCTGAACCGCCCCGCAAGCATACACACCTTCGGCTACAGCCTTTGCGACGTTGATATTTATCGCTACAAAAACGAAATAACCGACTGCCAGAAATACATAATAACCGAAGAGCTTCAAAAGTCCACCACGCTGAAATATGACGCTTTGGAGGCGCTGTTTTTGGGTTTAGGGTTAAAATCACGCGGAAGAGGCAATCGCTATATCTGCATTTCTCTCATCCTTAAAGCTATGGAAAAAGCTCTCCTGCTTCCGCCCGATACGTATAAATCGTATACCGATTTCACCGTTTTCACAGACGGAAAATATTTTGAAAAAGTATGCTAATCGCCTATTTTCATTTTTGTATAGTCGGAAATAAGCTTAACGCAGTTATCCCAGCCTATTTTTTCACTGTTTAAAATAAGGTCATAATTATCGGGCGAATCCCATTTTGAGCCTGTGTAATATTTATAATACTCACTGCGTTCCCTGTCCTTTGTGCGTATACGAGTTTTCGCTTCCTTTTCCGAAACGGAAAACATATCCATGACAGTTTTTACGCAAGCGTCATGCGGAGCGTGAATATGCACACTCACAAGATTGGGATGCCCCTCCAAAACATAGTCCGCCGCTCTGCCTATCACAACAAAGGATTCCCTCTCGGCAAGCTTTCTTATAATAAGCGCACTGTATCTGAAAAGGTTTTCCTCCGATACAAAATACTTGCTGTCGGGCGGTATCACATCGCCCACAACGGGTTTTTTCTTCGGCAGCGGTCTCAAAAAGTTATATGAGGGAACTTTTTCGTCATTTTTGGCGAAAATTTCTTCATTTATACCGCTTTCCTCAGACGCCATATAAAGAAGCTCTCTGTTGTAGCACTTCACGCCAAGCTGTTTCGCAAGCGATTCTCCTATTATCTTTCCGCCGCTTCCGTATCCTCTCGAAATTGTAATTACAAAATTCTTCATAACTTTCCCTCGCTTTCGTGGGGATTAGGCATACGTAAGTTGAACCCGATATGCCTACCCTCATTTCCTTGATATTATATTATACCACACTCACGCCCTGTTGTCAAGACCGAAATTAACAGTATCGGAAAAATATTTTCGGACTTTAAAATTAGGCTTATTTCTGATATAATATAAGAAAAAACAAAAACACGGGAGAATTTCAAAAAATGCAAAAATACAATGTTGAAAATCACGAACCGTCTTTGCTTCCCGACGGCAAAAAGTGGAAGCTTGTTTGGAATGATGAATTTGACGGCACGGAGCTTGACCGCACGAAATGGGATTACCGTCTTTACATGATGGGTCGTCGCCACAGAACATGGGACGACGAGGGTGTTATAATAGACGGAAATTCGCACGCAGTTTTCAAGATTTACGAAAAAAACGGCGAAATCTGTTCATCACAGATACAAACGGGTTATAACTATATGGACGCCGAAACCGCAAAAGAGGACTGCTGGGGCGGCGGTCTTATATGGCCTATCGGAAAATTCCAAAAGCACAAATTTCTGCATACCTACGGTTACTATGAGTGCAGATGCAAGCTGCAAAAAAAGCCCGGCTGGTGGTCGGCATTCTGGCTTCAGTCTCCGATTATCGGATGCTGTGATAATCCCGAAATCGCAGGTGTTGAAAATGATATATTTGAAAGCTTCGTGCCGGGAAAGATAATACAGCACTGCAACCATTACAACGGCTCCGGCGATGACCACAAGCAAGCGGATGCAGGAACCGGTATGGATATTTCCTTGGATGAATTTCACACATTCGGAATGTTGTGGACGCCCGAAGGCTATACGTTTTACGTTGACGGCAAGGAGGACGGTCATGTAAGCGCCCCCGTTTCAAAAATACCGCAGTTTATACTTCTTTCAACGGAGGTAAACGGCTACAGGCAAAAGGAACTTGCCCCGACCGAAGAAGCGAAAAGAGCTGTCGGCGATGAATTTGTCGTTGACTATGTTAGAGTGTTTGATTATGAAGATTAAAGATATAAAAGTATTTGCTGTTGACTGCTTTCGCACAAACTGGGTATTTGTTAAAGTTTATACGGACGAGGGCATTGACGGCGTGGGAGAAGCAACTCTCGAATATAAGGAAAAAGCTCTTTTTGGGGCAATTGAACATATAAGGGAATATCTTATCGGAAAAAATCCGTTTCAGATAGAAAAGCATTGGCACTCGATTTACAGAGACGCTTATTGGCGAGGCGGCGCTGTCTTGATGTCGGCTCTTTCCGCTGTTGAAACGGCGCTATGGGATATACTCGGAAAAGCGCTTAACGTCCCTGTTTATCAGCTTTTGGGCGGAAAAGTAAACGATGAAGTGCGCATATATGTAAACGGTTGGTTTTCGGGTGCAAAAACACCCGACGAATTTGCAAAAAAAGCGAGTGATGCCGTAAAAAGAGGAATTACGGCTATGAAATGGGATCCTTTCGGAAAAGCGTATCTCGAAATATCAAACAAGGAATTGAATGCCGCTGTCGAATGTGTCGCAAAGGTACGTGAAGTAGTCGGAAACGATGTTGATTTGCTGATTGAAGGTCACGGACGCTTTAATATTCCGACCGCCGTAAAAATCGCACATGAGCTTGCGCCGTTTAGACCTATGTTTTTTGAAGAACCCGTTCCGCCCGACAATCTTGACGCATTAAAAGAGGTTAAAGAACGCTCCCCCATTGCGATTGCGGCAGGCGAACGTCTTTATACACGGTGGGATTATAAGGATATGATTGACAAAATGGCGGCGGATTACATTCAGCCCGACATAAGCCATGCAGGCGGAATTTCGGAGCTTAAAAAAATAGCAGCCGAGGCGGAAAGCCGATACATACCGTTTGCACCGCATAATCCGTCGGGACCTGTCGCAAATGCGGCAACGCTTCAGCTTGCGGCAAGCTGCCCGAATTTTTCAATTTTGGAAATCATGTATTCCGATGTTGACTACAGATGCGATATAACAAACGAACAGCTCTTATATCATGACGGATTTATAAAAATCCCCGACAAAGCAGGACTCGGAATAGAAATAAATGAGAAAGAATGCCTGAACCATCCGTACAAACCTCACACTTTAAGGCATTATACGGGCGCGCTGACAGATATACGCCCGCCAAAAACAAAATTTTATTTTTGAAAGGAATATACAAATGAATAAATCGGTTTTTATAACGGGAGCGGCTTCGGGTACGGGATATGCAATTGCCGAACGTTTCGCAAAAGAGGGGTATGACGTTTTTATCGGAAGCAGAAATGAGGAAAATGCCGTAAATGCGGCGCAAAAGCTTCATGATAAATTCGGCATTTTCGCAAAAGGCTATAAAACGGAGATAGGCTGCGAAGAAAACGTTAAGGCTGTTTTCACAGATATAAGAAACATGGGCTATCTGCTTGATACGCTCGTTCTTAACGCTGCAAATTTAGGTATCGGTCAAGATACATTAAGCGTTTCGATTGAGGATTTTAAGGACGTATACAAAACAAACGTATTTTGGAATTTTATGCTTGCAAGAGAAGCGGCTTTGCAGATGAAAGAAAAGAAAAAAGGTTCGATTGTGTTCGTAAATTCCAACACGGCGTACCGTGCGGTTCCCCAAAGATGTGCCTACAGCTCGTCCAAAAGCGCGATTTTGGGAATGTCGAGATGCCTTGCGGTGGACTTGGGAAAATACGGAATACGTTCAAACTGCGTACTTCCGGGAATGATAAAAACCGTACGCTGGGAAACAAATTACAATGACTGCAAAAACGCTCTTTCCAACTATACCCCAATAGGCGACATTGCCGACTTTTCGGACATCGCCAATGCCGTATGGTACTTCGGAAGCGACGAATCCAAAAACGCAACGGGTGCAGAACTTACCGTCGACGGCGGCAACATGGTTCAGCTAACCCCCGATATTAAAAGATAACAAAAAACTCCCCCGATAAGCATTGAATAGTATAAAATAACTTTCGGGGGCTATTTTGTAAGAAATTCTTCTATATCAAGGACAGATTTAAAATCGTCATCAATACGTACGGCAGAGTAAATCTTATAGGTCTTGTGTATGCGAAGTGAGCCGAAAGCTGAATTTTGCTTTTTATGTTGCCCTCCCAAAAATATTAATTAAAAAAAGTAGAAATAAATACCGTTACAACACTTATTACAACTATAGAAACAATAATAAATACAGCTTTTTTCAGGTCAAAATTACTTGAAATTCCGGCAACTGCAAACAATGAAACAACAGTAATGCATACTGCGCCGATATTTGACTTTCCTGCTCCTCCGACACTGCATTTTTTATAAATTTCATTTTCTATATAATTATCCGTATTATTGTTTTTTCCGTCTTTGTTCCAGTCATAAAAAGCCATACTCCACCTCAAAAAAATTTTTTATCTTACCAAACCGCCGTTGGGGCTTATGACCTGACCCGTTATATAATTTGAGCCGTCCTGCGCCAAAAAGGAAACGGCGTTCGCAACGTCATCGGGTGTTCCCTGCCGTTCCATCGGGATTGTGTCCGTAAATTCCTTTGTTTCATCTTCGGTGAGCTCGCTGTTCATTTTTGTTTCAATCATACCGGGGGCAACGCAGTTTACGGTAATGCCCGACGGAGCAAGCTCGGCGGCGAGAGCCTTTGTAAAGCCGATAACGCCCGCCTTCGATGCGCTGTAGTGCGTTTCGCACGATGCACCCGTGATTCCCCACATGGAAGAAATGTTTATAATTCTCCCGTTTTTTCGTTTTATCATTTCGGGGACGGCGAAATGACACGTATTGAACATACCTGTCAAATTCACGTCTATCAATTCCGTCCAGTCGTTATACGTTATATCCGTAAACGGTTTTATCTGCGAAATGCCCGCATTGTTCACAAGGACGTCAACCCCCCCGTAAAGAAGGTTTATTTCCGAAAACATTCTTTCCACCTGCGCATAATTTGAAATGTCGCAAACGTATTCCCATGCGTTTACTCCGTTTTCGTTAAGCTTATTTTTTAAATCTATAACGGCGCTACGGTTTTGATAGGCATGAAGAAGCACAAAAAAGCCGTCGGCATTTAACTTTTTTGCAATTGCGCCGCCTATTCCTCCGCTTGCGCCCGTAATGAGTGCAGTTTTCAAATTTTATACCCCTTAATATAACTTTTTTTCATTTTCTATCGCCGTAATCTGGTCTATCCTCTCCTGATGGCGTCCGCCTTCAAATTCCGCAGACAGCCACTCTCTTACTATCATTTTTGCAAGTTCCGAACCGACAACACGTGCGCCTATAGCCAAAATATTCGAGTTGTTGTGAACTCTTGACATTTTTGCCGAAAAAGGCTCGGAGCAAGCCGCCGCACGTATTCCCTTCACCTTATTCGCCGCAATTGAAATACCGATACCCGTACCGCAGATGAGAATTCCTCTTTCACATTCGCCGCTTGCAACACTGTCAGCGGTTTTCTGCGCATATACAGGGTATTCCGCCTTATCCGTAAACCGGGTAATCCACGCTTTTGCGGTCATTGGTGCCGAAATCCTTATATTCCAAGCCAAATTCCTTTATTACGCTTATAACAGCGTCCTTAAGTTCAAAACCTGCGTGGTCGTTTCCTATTGCTATCATGTTAATTTTCCTCGCTTTCAAGCTTTTTTTCCATATTTAAAATAAAATTATATAACGTTTTTACCGATTCGGGACGTCTTATAAGCTCCATGGCGTTTTTCATGGCGTTTTGCTTTTCTTCGCTTCCCAAAAGCTGATATACAACCTCGTCAACAGGCGTTTTTACGCTTACCTTCATAGCCGTTCCGAAATTTAAAAGAAAGTCCATATTTCTCTCCTCCTGCCCGGGTATCGGCTTTGTAAGTATCATCGGAAGCTTTTTCGCAAGCGCCTCGGACGAGGTCAGTCCTCCGGGCTTCGTTATTATGCAGTCGGACGCGTCCATGAGCTCGTCAACATTGTTTGTGTAGCCGTAATTTTTTACGCTGTGCGCAAGCTCCATGTTTTCTATTTCCTCATATAGTCTTTTATTGTTTCCGCAAACCGTTATAATCTGCAAGTCAAGCGAAAGAGAATCTATTTTCAAAAGCGTTTTTATAATATTTCCGTAGCCCATGCTTCCGCCCATTATAAGGACGGTTTTTTTGTCCGAAAGACCAAGCTTTGCTCTTGCCTCGGCTTTCGTCATGCTGTTTTCAAAATTCTCCGTTATCGGTATTCCGAACGGAAGAATTTTCTCTTTGGGGATATTCTTTTTCACAGTGGAATACTCCAAAAATTCATTTGCCGTTACGTAATAATCTATATTCGAATTTTCCCAATACGGATGAAGCCGAAAATCCGTTATAATCCCAAAGGTAGGAATATCTATGCCCTTGCGCTTTACGTACGTCATAAGTATAGCAGCAAAAACGTGCGTGCAGATTATTGCGTCGGGCGCAAGCTCCAGAATGTATTTTTTCAGCTTCCTGTATATAAGATGATTTGTTCCCATTACAACCTTATTGGAAAAGTCTATATCCTCGTATTCCTCCGCAAAATCATACATTTTACCGTAAAGCGCAGGCGAATATTTCGTCGAAACAAGATATCCGCTCGAAACGGCTTCCTTTAAAATAGGGCTTAAATATTCGTAGCAGTCAAGCTTTATCGCCGTATGCCCGTTTTTTTCAAAATAGTTTCCTATAGCCTTTCCCGTTTGGTGATGTCCCTGCCCCGCAGTTATTGATAAAATCAGTACCTTCATTTTCCGTTTTCACCTCGTTTATTTTTTGCTTGTGTCAATTATATCATAATATTTGTGTTTTTTCAATAGTTTTTCATATATTTTTTTCTGTAATTGAGCGGAGAAAGACCCGTAAAACCTTTAAAAATTTTTGAAAAATAAAAGCTGTCGGTATACCCGCATTTCTCCGCAGTGTTTTCAACGCTCACAAAGCTTTGCTCCAAAAGGAGCTTTTTCGCCGTACGGATTTTCAAATCCGTATAGTATTCAAGCGGTGTTTTCCCCATTTCCTCCTTAAAACAGCGGCGAAAATAATCGGAATTTAGCCCTGATTTCTTTATCTCGTCCGAAATTTTGAAATCCGCATTTGAAATATTAAGATAAAGTGCGTTTTTCAGGTCGTTTACAAAGGAATATTTATAATTTTTCGCACCGTTTTTTCGTATAAAGCCGCAGATTGTATCCATTATGCTGTCAGCAATCGTCATATAATCGGTTTCCTTTTCTGTCATAACCTTATGAAGCATTTTCATAAGCGTTAATATACTCCCGTCATAATCATGTACAAAACAGATATCGGATAAATCTATATTTTCCGCCTGCGCGTATATATCTGTATAAAGTCCGCTTGAAAAACCGCTGTGATATGTATTCGGCGGCACAACCATAACGTCTCCAACCGTTACATGATATTCGTTTTTTCCTACATTCGAGATGTTTTCTCCGCTTAATTGAAGAATTATTTCCCACGTTTCATGCTTATGCATACCGCATTCTTTTATTAAAATCGGATTTGAATTACAGGCTTTAACGTTCATAATTTTATACCTCCGTTTTTTATTAACAATATCACAAAAAGTCGGTTTTGTCAATATTTTTTTTGTTATTTTCCATTCCTATGTCATTATCCGTATGCTATAATTAAGAAAAAACAAAAAAAGGAAGTATAAAATTATGAAAAAACTTATATGCGTATCGCCAAAAAAATGCGAGCTACAGGAAGTCCCCATGGTAAAAATCGAAAATCCGAAACAGCTGATAGTAAAGCTTAAATACTGCGGCGTTTGTATGTCGGAGCATTACGATTGGAAAACAGCGGGAAACACAACCTTCGGTCATGAGCCTATCGGCGTCGTTTACGAGGTTGGCACGGACGTTAAAAAAGTAAAGGTCGGCGACAGAGTAAGCGGTCTTTTCGCAGGAAATGCCGAATATGCGATTGCCGAAGAACGTAACGTTTTCGTAATTCCTGATAACGTTACGGACGAGGAGGCTGTTTTAGAGCCGCTTTCCTGCCTTGTAAGCGCGGTAAGCAAGGTTAAAATCCCCGTAGTCGGCGATAAGGTTGCCGTTGTAGGCTGCGGTTATATGGGCTGCGGAGCGATAAGTCTCCTTAAAAAAAGAGGCGCATATGTTGTTGCGGTTGATATAAGAAAAGAATGTCATGAATTTGCAAAGCGTTACGGAGCGGACGAGGTCTACACACCCGACGAGCTTCCCAAGGAATACTTTATGGGTATGGGAGACTTCAACGACCACAGCGAAAAAGCCGACCCGATGAAATTAGGTTTTCCGCTCGTTATGGAGTGGGGCGAAACGAACGAATCGCTCGACCTTGCGGTAAACTTGACAAGAACGTGCGGACAGCTTGCCGTAGGAGCATACCATACGGGCGAAAAACGTCTTATCGACATGAAACAGCTTAACGAAAAAGCGATAGACTGCTTAAGCACACACCCGAGAGAGGCGGATTTAAATATAAGAGCGTGTGAAAATGCGCTTGCAATGCTTCATGACGATAGCTGGAGCTTCAAAATCGTACCGACAAAAATATACCCGATAACGAAATTTGACACGGCGCACGCGGAACTTGAAACAAAATACGGAAAATACATGAAGGCGCTTGTCGATTGGACAAAGTTTGACGGAGAGCCTTACATAATAAGCGGTGAAGTATAATGAAATACAGTGTTTGTGCGGATATACTTGAATTTTCAAGTCTTGATTGTTATAAAAAAAGCTTTTCCGAAAGGCTTTATAAAATCAAAGCCGACGGCTTTGATACCTTTGAATTTTGGTCATGGAAAAATAAAAACATTGACGAAATTTCAGAAATATCATCAAGCCTCGGCATGAATGTAAAAGCGTTTTCTCTAGACAGTAAAAATGATGAAATTTCAAAAATACTTGCGGCTCATGCGTTAAATTCCGGAAAAACCGATATGCTTAAAAGCGCCGTATATGAAACCGCCGAAATCGCGGATAAGCTTAAATGCAAGTCGCTGATTGTAACAATAGGCGATAACATTCCCTCGCTTTCATACGAAAAACAGCTCGAAAATATATACGCTTCCCTATCGGTATGCGAAAATATACTGAAAAATGAGGGAATAACGCTTTTGGTTGAACCGATTAACCGTTTTGAGCGCAAAGAATATCTTATGCCCGATGCAAACGACGCTATAAAAATAATAAAAAATATAAATTCCGATTATATAAAGGTTTTATATGACTGTTATCATCAGGCTCGTGAGGGAAAAACGGATATTAAAGGACTTATAAGCTCGCTCGATTACATAGGTCATATTCATATGGCGGGAGTACCGCAAAGAAACGAACCCGACATTATTATGAAAGAAACGGTTAAGGCTCTTAAGAAATCCGATTATAAGGGATATATCGGCTTGGAATATATTCCGACAAAAGAAAATTTAAAGGTGATTACATTATGAAAATTGCAATAGGAAACGACCACACAGCGGTAGAGATGAAAGAAGAAATAAAAGGATATTTAATATCAAAAGGGCATGAAGTAACGGACTTCGGAACAAATTCATGCGAGCGTACGGATTACCCGATATACGGATACCGCGTTGCAAGAGCAGTATCCGAAAAAAAGTTTGACTTCGGAATACTTATCTGCGGAACAGGCGTCGGAATATCGTTAAGCGCCAACAAGGTTAAGGGCATACGGGCAGTCGTATGCTCCGAGCCTTATTCGGCAAAGCTTTCAAGACAGCATAACAATACTAACATTTTGGCATTCGGCGCACGTGTTGTGGGTATAGAGCTTGCAAAGATGATTGTCGATGAATTTTTGTCCGCAGAATATGAGGGCGGACGTCATCAAAAACGAATCGATATGATATCCGACATTGAAAAAGGAGAATTTTGCGATGTATAACATTGGCATTGATATAGGCGGCACAAAAATAAATATCGGACTTTTTTCCGAAGAAAAATCGCTTTTGGGTACAAAAAAGCTGATTATTTCCGAAATACCCGATTTTACGGCGGAAATCATTAAAGAAATTTCCGATTTGTGTCATGAAAACGACGCGTCTTTGGGAAATATCGGTTTTGTGGGAATAGGTATACCGGGAACTGTATCAAAGGACGGAAAACACATTCTGAAAGCTCCGAATATTAAAATTCTGTCGGACGAAAAGATAGCGGAATTATCCGACAAACTGAAAGCGCCCGTCCGTCTTGTGCAGGATTCCCGAGCGGCGGCATGGGGCGAATATATATGCGGCGCAGGCGGAGGAAAAAATACGGTTGTATGCGTTACGCTCGGCACGGGTATAGGCACGGGAATAGTATCGGACGGCAAAATTTATAACGGCGCTCTCGGAAATGCGGGCGAGCTTGGGCATATTCCCGTTACGGAAAACGGCAGAGCGTGCGGCTGCGGAAAAAACGGCTGTCTTGAAAAATACTGTGCGGGTCTCGGACTTTCAATGACGGCAAAAGAGATACTCGGAGTTTCCGATTCCAATGAACTTTTTAAAGCGTGTGAAAGCGGTAACGAAAAAGCGAAAAAAGCAATAGATGACGCTGTCGTTATGCTCGGCAGAGCCATGGTTTCGATTGTAAATCTTATTTCTCCCGACTGTCTGCTCTTTTCGGGAGGACTTTCAAATCAAGAGGAATTGTACTTAAATCCGCTTATTTCATACATAAAGGAGCACGCATACGCTTCGGGGAAGCTTCCCGAAATAAAAAAAGCGGAGCTTGCGGAGCTGGCGCCGCTTTACGGTGCAGGTCTTTTGCAAAATCCCGCACAAAAAAGAGAGCCGATATATTCGGCGTCCGTAATGTGCGCCGATTTTCTTCACTTGGATGACGCGCTTTTGGAAATAGAAAAAAGCGGTATAAAATACATTCATGCGGATATAATGGACAATCATTTTGTACCTAATCTTATGCTTCCGCCCGAATTTTACAGCAAAATAAGAAAGAATTGCGGGCTTGCGTTTGATTATCACATCATGGCGGAAAATCCCGAAACGGTTATCGAAAGACTTGATATAAGAAACGGCGATATTGTTTCCGTGCATATTGAAAGCACAAATCATCTGCAAAGAGTTATTTCGCTCATAAAGGAAAAGGGGGCCTCCCCTTGCGCTGCAATAAATCCGTCAACACCGATAGAATTACTTTCGGAAATTATATACGAGCTTGATACTGTTCTTATTATGACCGTAAATCCGGGATTTTCGGGTCAGAAAATCGTTGAAAATGCTTTTTCAAAAATAAAACGAATGAGAGAATTTTTGGATAAGAAAAAGCTTTCGGATGTTAAAATCGAGGTTGACGGAAACTGCAGCTTTGAAAATGTTCCCAAAATGTACGAAAACGGAGCGGATATTTTCGTTGTCGGCACTTCAAGCGTTTTCAAAACAGGGCAGACTATATCCGAGGGCGTAGAAAAACTTAACAATTTAATAAGGGGGTAAAAAAATATGAAAAAATTTAAACTCGGCTTACAGCTTTATTCCGTAAGAGATAAAATGGAAGAAAACATGGAGGAAACGCTGAAAGCCGTAAAAGCTATGGGTTACGACTGCGTTGAATTTGCGGGTTATTTCGGAAAAAGCGCAAATGAGGTGCGTTCTCTTCTCGATAAATACGGCTTGGAATGCGCAAGCGTTCATCAAACGTATGACGTATTTTTGGATAAATCAAAGGAAAATATAGAATATCTTAAAACGCTCGGCACAAAGTATTGCGCAATCCCCTGGATGGGAATTGAAAACCATAAGGGGCATGAGGGATTTGAAAAAGCCGCGGAAGATATAACAAGGACGGCGAAAATTCTTAAAGACGCAGGCATACAGATGCTCTATCACAACCATAATTTCGAATTTGAAAAATATGATGGAAAGTATCTTATCGACTGGCTTTACGAAACGATTCCGTCCGAACTTTTGAAACCCGAATTTGACACATGCTGGATTAAATATGCGGGAGAAGACCCCGTAAAATATTTAAGAAAATACAAGGATTATATAGACGTTGTGCATCTTAAGGACTTTATAAGCGTCGGCACGGGTACGGGTCCTGTTTTTGAGCTTATCGATTCCGACGGAAATCCGATAAAACCGACGAATAACTCGCAAAACGATTTTATGTATGTTCCCGTAGGAAGCGGAAAACAAAATTTCAAAGAAATAATTTCTGCCTGCGATGAAATAGGCACTGAATATCTTATTGTTGAGCAGGATAATTGGTATAATGCCGACAGTCTTGAATGTGCAAAAAAAAGCATAGATTATCTTAAAACGATTTTGAAGTAGGTGAAAAATATGAAAAAGCTTATAATGGAAGGACCGAAAAAAAGCAAAATAACCGATGTACCGATTCCGAAAATAAATGATGATGAAATTCTTGTCAAAGTTCGGTATACGGGAATGTGCCATTCAGAGTTTTACCCCTGGACAACCGCAAAAAAAGGCGATACCTTCGGTCATGAAACTATGGGGTTTGTTGCCGAAGTCGGAAGAAACGTAACGGGCTTTTCGGTCGGCGACAGAGTAACGGGCTTAGGTGGAGGAGGATATTCCGAATATATAGTCATGAAACCCGAAAAAACTCTGCATATCCCAAAAAATCTGAAGGACGAGGACGCAATCTGCGAGCCGCTCGGCTGTCTTATGAGCGTGGGAACGAGAATGATGCCGAAAATCTTGGGCGACACAGTATGCGTAGTCGGCGCGGGTTACATGGGACTTGGCATGATTTCACTGGGTTACGGTGATATTATAGCCGTTGACAAAAGAAGCGAAGCAAGAGAAAACGCTTTAAAATACGGCGCTGACAGGGTGTATTCCCCCGATGAGCTTACAAAGGATATGTATCTCGACTGGAATACATGGGATTCCCCCGACTTAAAACGCGACGGTCATAAAACGGATATTTTTCATATCGGCTTTAACAATGTTATGGAATTTACGGGAACGCCCGACGGACTGGATTTGGCAGGACGAATGGTGTGTGCTCACGGCAGGCTCGGAATAGGCGGATTTCACAATGACGGATTGCGAAATGTTGACTTTAAGCTGTGGAACATGAAAGCCATGGATATGATTAACTGCCACGAACGGCGCATCGGCTTTGAAGTCGACTTGTGCAGACGCGCGCTTACGCTTATTTCAAAAGGCATTTGGAAATTCACGGACACCGTTACCAATATTTATTCCATGGAGGAATTTGACAAGGCAAATCTTGATATGGAAACGCATAACGGAAATTTCATAAAAGGCGCCGTACGCTGTGATTAGCGCGCAATTCTATACCTTTTTAGAATTTTCGGTCTGCTTTCAAAACCGGAATCGCTTATCCTTAAACATTATTGCATATCTCGACGGCGAAAACAGAATAAAAGAATTTTAATAAAAAACGGCGGATTTCTCGCCGTTTTTTTATGTTTTTATAAAAATTTTCAAAACCGTTGACATAAATATTCTTATATGGTATAATATAACTATACCATATAAAGGAATTGATATGATGAAAAAAGAAAATATAATAATTTCAAGTATTGTTGTTTGTATTATGCTTTTTATACAGGCGTGCGGACTTACGGAGCGTATCGGGTATGAAAACGAGCGCAGGCAGATTTATTTGAGCGCTAATGCCGACGATATAAACGCAAGCGGTCTTAATTTTTCGGAGGTTCTTTCCGCTTATAAGGAGGCGGGGGTTAATTTTGTTACCGTTACTCCGAAAACCGTTGCGGATTTTGAGGCGGACGGCAAGCTTTCGTGCGTTACTTATTCCTCGCTTTCGATAAATGACGACCCCGTATCGGCGGCGATTCTGCCGCTGCTTTCACCGTACGGAGTGAACGAAAAAAGCCTTGTAATAATCTCAGTGATACCCGATATGTCAAACTATATAAGAAAAAATTTAAGCGGTATGTACCCCAAGGATTTCGTTATAGAGGTAAATCCCGATGAAACAACGGCTGTTTTCTGCCTGCCCGAATGTACCCAAAAGGACGTTATACTCGGTTATGACGAGGGAGAACTTTATGCTGTAAAAAAAGCAGGTATGAAAACCTGTCTGCAATATGACGCGTACACGTTTGAGTATGAGGGATTTCCAAGCTTTTTTGAGGAATTTTTGAACGAATATAAGCCCGAATTTCTGATTTTGAGAAATTCGGAAAATGAAAATAATGTACACCTTTCTCATGATTTCAAAGACGTTTTGAAAAATTCGGGCATGACGCTCACGGTTTTTGAAAATGAAAATCAGATTTCAAACGAAAAGCCGTATATATATAAGGATATGAAAAGAGCGTTTTCCGACCGTGTTGTAAGAGGCTTTAACATGGATAAGGTGATTTCGTATGACGAAACAAAATATATGTACAGATATTATCAATGGTATAACTCGGCTCTGGAGAGGAACACGACGTTTCTTAATGTGAATATTCTTAAAAATCCCGATAAAGAGAGCGAAGAAAATCTTTCACTCACGCTTGACGCCGTCGGAAAACTCCAAGAGCGCTTATCACGGCTCGGATATACTTTCCCCGACAAAGCCTCCGTCATACCGTATCGCTATAAGCTTGTCCACTCCGCTATGTGCGGAAGCGTGATTCTTATTATACTTTTGTATGTATATCTCACGCTTTTGGGAATTTCAAAGAGCAAAAATGCGGAAATATACGTTTTGCTTCTTTGTGCGGCGGCTATGATTTTAAGCTTTGTATTTTATGACAGTTTAACGAAATATTATGCGCTTCTTACGATGATAACCGTATGCTCGCTCATAACGCTTATACTCTTTAAAGCGGATAAAGCGGAAATAAGCCGCAGAAAGAAAATTCTTTATATGACGCTCGCTCCGCTTGCACTTATTGTTACGGGCGCAGTTTCCGAAACGGCTTTACTTTCCGATTTTGATTTCTTTTTGGGCGACAAATGGTTTGAGGGCGTAAAAATAAGCCTTACCGTTCCGCTCCTCGCCGTAGTATACAATGTCTGCATTGTATACGAAAATGCGAAAAAGCCGTCCGAATTAAAGGAGCTTTTGAAAAAAACAAAGGAATATATAAAGAAAATCCCCAAGTATGCGCTTATTACAGGGGCGGTATTGATTTTAGCCGTTTTGGCATACTATCTCATAAGAACGGGAAAATCGAGCCTTGTTCTTCCGATTGAGGACAAATTCAGAAAAAAACTTACGGATATATTTGTTATACGTCCCCGATTTAAAGAATTTCTTATAGGCTATCCCGCACTTTCGCTGTTTATATACTTTAGCGTATTCCGCAAAAACAGATTTTGGAAAACCGTGTTCGGACTTTTGTCCGCTATGCTTTTCACCTCCGTATTAAACACATTCTGCCATACCTTCACACCCGTTTGGGTAAGCTCGCTTAGGTTTTTGACAGGGCTTATAGCAGGTCTTGCCGTAAGCGCGGCAATAATCGGAATATTGGAGCTTATAAGATTTTTAAGGTCGAAAATTATAAAAAATAAACAATAAAATCATACTTTGGAATGATGACAAAATCCCCCTTATGTGGTATAATATTAATGAATTACATTATATTACATCAAGGAGGATTTTTTTCATTATGAAACAAGGAATCAAAAAAGCGATGAGCCTGCTTCTTGCAATGGCATTTGTATTGCAGACGGCATCGGTAATTTCGCTTTTTCAAGAGGACGGAAGAGCATTTGCCGCCGAAATGGGCGGTACAAGCGCAGACGTTTTGGATTCGCTGAGGATAGAAAGCAATGCCGTTGACATAGGCGCAGACGGCGACAATCCTTACAGCGAAAATAAAAACAAAGTTATCAATATGTTTCCGAGAATGGAGCTTATGATGTACAATAACGTTGCGGGCGAACTGAAAATATATGATTATGATCAGCCCGTAAAAGGCATCGCCATAGTTTCGGAGAGCCGAAAAAGGCTTATTTGGACTCACCCCGAATACAGCGCAGGTTCTCCGAAAAAGCTTACATATTCAAACAGCGTCGGAATCGAAATAGATTTTGACGGAAGAAAGAATCATGTCGCAAGAGTGGGAACATACGGCGATGCGCAAAACATATTCAAAAGACACCGTGTGCTTTTTATAGAGGACGCATTGGGAAACACGTTATCACAGCTTGAACTCACGACCGAGCGTGTTATGAACGAGGGTTCATATGACGGATATAATCTTCTTGCCGACGTTCCCGTTGCCGCAGGAGATTTTGACGGAGACGGAAGCGACGAGGTTGCCGTAACGTATACCACTATATCGGCGGCAGGCAAATATGATAAAGAGGTAAGAGTATATAAGGTTTCCAATAACGGAAAAAGGCTTTCCTTATACAAGCAGATACCTCAAAGTGATTTTGCGGCTTATACCTATACGGGAGACAGCGTTACAAGGCTTCCGCAGGTACATCTTGCGGCAGGCGACCTTGACGATGATAACCGAGATGAGCTTATCATAACGTCATCGCTCCCCCACAATAACGCAGGCAAAACAAAAGAAATCGTACCGACAACAACGGTATGGTCGCACGGCAAAAAAGAATCGAGCCTTACAAAAAAAGCGGCTTTTGACCACTCATGGAATTATACGGAATACAATTCCGCCGATAATTCGGGCAAAACGCAGTTCGGCGCTTACGGCTCGGCGGCTGTCGGCGATATAGACGGCGACGAGAAAAACGAGCTTGTTATGGCCTGCAATGACGTTAAATCGGATAAAATAGGCGATTCGTCAAGAGAGCTCAACACCTCGAGCGCACTTATAAGCGCCGCAAAATATTCATCGGGAAAATATGAAAAATACATGGGTGCAGTAGGTCATTCCGTAAAGATTCATTCGTCAATCCAATCGGCGATATGGAGCAATAATACACAGCAGCCCATGCCTTTGGCTTGCTTTAACCCCACGGGAACGGGCGGAAAAGACCTGATTTTCGTTGACGGCGTCGTATATGAGCTTTGTGTGGATTCCGCAGAAGCGCAGTATGACGGTAATGTTACGGTTTCATCAGGTCATGAAGCGGCACGATTCGGATTCAAAAAGGTTCTCGAATCGGACGATATATGGCCGAGAGATGAAAAATGTTATTTCGGCAACAAAAATGATAAATCGGCAAACATATGGATTGGCACAATCGCAGTCGGCAACTTTGACAATGATGAAAACGGCGGCGAACAGCTTATATTTGACCACGGAAGAAAAAGAAACGGCAAAAACGAATACCGCCATGACGTTGTTTTTCTTCATAAAAGCCAAAACGGAGAGCTTATTTCCGATAATGTCTGCATAGACAACAACAGAGAGGCTTCATACAGCAGAAACCTCGACTTCGCCGCAATTGACAACGATAACGACGGAATGAAAATGAAATTCAAATCGAAATCGGCATATTTTTCTTCTCCGAACGTTGTCGCAGTTTTGCAGGCGGCACCGTATTTTGCAGACCTTGAATATATGGAACCCGACTATGTTGAGGACGGCGAAACGGTATTCGGTCAGACAACGGGTACGGGTTCGAGCGACACGAACGGATTTTCCGTAACCGCATCGGCAATTTCGGGCTTTAAGCAGGAAACCAGCTTTTTGGGAATTGCACGTCTCGGCGGCGGTGAATGGGAGGTTGAAGCGCATGCGTCCATGGGCGGCGAATGGGAAAATTCAACGGATATTTCATACACAACCGAATATTCCTCGGACAGCCGTGACGACAGAGTTGTTCTTTCGATGACGCCGTACATACGCTATGTTTACGAAATGACAATACCTGCATACAAAATTCCTACATATGACGAGTATACAAAGCAATGCGGAAAATTAAGAGGCGACAACCTCGAAAAATACAAAAAAGAGGTTCAGCTTGCAAAAGACAAAGGCTTTGACTGGGGAGCAACAGTTCCCGAAACAAAAACGGACTATGTTGTTTGTATGCCCAAAACGCCGAGAATGTCTATGATTGAAGTCGGCGAGTATGACAGAATAGCGGAAGAAAACGGCTTTGAAAAAATCAAGGGAAACGTTCTTAACGAAATAATCGGAAGTCCCGCAACATACAAAAATTCGGAAAGCGGTCTTTTGGAATTTGACGGAGGTAAAGACGTTATCGGCACGGAAACGGGCATCGATTCGGGCAACTTCATCTGGGTTTCAAAAGGCGGCGGAAGCGTAACGCAGAGCATAGAAAAATCCACGTCAAAATCAAGCTCAATAACCTGGGGCGCAGGCATATCCACTACTATTAAATCCGACATAGGCGGCGTTATAATAGGCGGTTCGGTCGGCGCAGACTACGAGGGAAGCCATACATGGTCAAATTATTCGGGTACCTCGTGCTCGGGTTCCGTCGCAGGTATTCCGAGAGACGCAATCGGTCTCGGCTATGATTTCAAATGGAGATTCGGTCAGTGGAAAGAAAAAATAAACGGACAGGAATGTATCGTTTTGGGTTATCTTGTAAAAGATGTATCCGCTCCCCCGAACGCTCCCAAAAACCTCACGGTTAAAGATACAACGGAAACAACGGCAACTCTTAACTGGACGCACCCGACATCGGTCGGCGGCAGCTACGAGCTTTATCTCGTAACTTCAAATCCTGCATCACCGTATTATAAACTTGCGTCATTCCCGTCAACTCAAACGGAATACGTTGTAGAGGGACTTGCGCCGAACACATCGTATACTTTTGTTATGAGAAGCGTAAATTCCACGCAGGCAAGCGCATATACCGTACCGGTTACGGCGCTTACGCGCTACAACACAGGCTCAAATGTTCCGACAACGGAAACGCTCCCCGATATTCATGCGGTTGCAGGCTCAAATCCGTCCCTGGAAACAAAGGCGACACCTGCAAAGGGCGGTTCTGCGCTTACATATCAATGGCAAAAGCTTATACAGGACGGAAGCGTTTCTTCATGGCAGAATATAGACGGAGAAACAAGCTCGTCTCTTACGCTTTATAATGTTGATAAAGCGTTAAACGGCACACAATACCGCTGTACAGTTGCACAGTTTGTAGACGGCGACGTTGCATATGTCTACACAAATGCCGCATCGCTTTATGTCGGCGCAGGTTCAACGCAGACAAACCTCACAATCAGCAATCCCCACGGTACTGCGGCAGGCGAATATAAAATCCCGTACGCAAAACAGACAGATGTTCAAAAATCGGTATATGCCGAGCTTAATTCAAAGGAATATCAGCTATATCTGGACGCTGACGACGGCTACATGATTTCCGACGAAGGCGAAGACGGCAAATATATGCTTAACGAAAGCGGTAAAGCAAAAGCCGAAAATGCGGCGGAAGCCTCGTTCACGCTTGATGCTTCTGATGTTGTGAAGCTTACGGAGGTATATGAATTTGCAGACGAAAACGGAAGCTTCACGGGAATATCGGAGGACGCTCCCTTTGTTTCCGAAACAGGCACAATAACCTTTAACGGAGAAAGTCTCACATATACGCAGAAATATACGGACGGCACAAAGACGGTTTATGTCGTTGAAAATGACGTAAACGGAACGCCCGAACCCGAATATTATTATACTGCGTCCGCATCGGAGGAACCGATTGCCGTAACGGCACAGCTTTACGGATATAATGACGGCACGCAGATTTACAGATTCAAAAACGCTTTAGCCGTTTTGAAAACCGTTACGGAACAGCAGACAGAATACAGCACGAAAACCGTTGCAGGCACAGAGCTTTCTCTCAATGCAGAGGTTGAAAGCCTGAGCCGCGGCGTAGTGGTAACACCCAAGGGCTACGTTGAATTTGTTATCACCAATGCGGATAACGGCACGCAGTTCAAAAAGCGTGCTGCCCTCTCCGATAAAGCGTCGGGAAATACAAACAGCGTTTCCTACAAATGGACGGCGGAGGTTGCAGGTACATACAATATCACGGCAAGATATATCGAATCAGTCGAGCTTATGACTTCGGTTTCGGGCGAAAAAACATATATCGCCTACGCAATAAGCTCAAATGCAGGAAGAAGCACGGAAAAATCAATAGTGTTCGGCTGTGAGAGCGATTCCGTTATTATCGGCTCCTCGCTCGATATGCTCCCGATATTAAGAGAAGTGGAAATAACGGACGACGGAAACAAGGTTACGGCAGTAGTTCCGGCAGACACAAGGCTTACTTCGGATAATGTAACCTACACCGTTACGGGAAAATACGGCGCAAAGGCGGACGGAAAATATTCGTTTGACGGAAATATTTTCAATCCTACGGAGGCCGGAACATTCGTCATAACGGCAGAATATTCCTATACCGAGGGAAGCGGAGAGGACGAAATCTCAAGAACCTTAAGCGTATCAAAAACAATAAATGTTAAAAATCCCGATTCAAAGGTTCAAAGTCAAATATATTTTGTATATTCCTCACTTATAAAAAATTCTACGGAAAAGAATATACAAAATCCGCTTGTGAACGATAACGCAAGCGACAGCGTAATCTTTACAAGCAGTGATGAAGCCGTTGCGTCCGTTGACGAAAACGGAACAGTTACGCCAAACGGCGCAGGAACAGCCATAATAAAGGCATTTTCAAAGCTTTCGGGCGCAGATGACGTATCGGCAAGCTACATTCTTACAATAAGAAAAACCCCCGTTACAATTACTGCGCCGAGCATTACGGTTACATACGGCGCAGACAAAACCGAGGTTATCGAAAAGGCGGCGGAGGCAGGCGTTACCGTTTCCGACGGTGTTGAACTTTCGGATATAACCACCGATTCGCTCACATACACCACAGATTATGCTTACGGCAAAAACATCGGTAACTATACGCTTTCGGTTGCTGATATAACAAGTCCGAAATATGAAGTAAACTGCGAAAGCGGTAAGGTAACGGTTGAGCAAAAGGAGCTTTCGGTTTCAAACGGAGACTTTATCGTAAAAGCGCTTGACAAGAGCTACGACGGAACAAAAGACGTTACTCTTACGGTAAGCATAGCTCCCTCGTCGCTCATAACGGGAGATAATGTTACGGCTGACATAAGCGGTGAATTTGAAGATGAAAACGCAGGCGATAAACAGGTTAATTTTGAAATACACTCGCTCGGCGGTACAAACGGCTCAAACTATAAGCTTGGCACAGACCTCACGGGAACAACCGAAGCAGTAATTTCGCCTATGGTTATAAGCTTTATTTCAGGCGTATCGGTTTTCCAATATGACGGAGAAGAAAAATCCGTTGAGCCGTCGGCATTCGATTCATTCGGAAGAGTGTTTGAAGATTTTACGGTGCATTATTACGATTCAGATATGCAGGAATTAAACGCTTCTCCGATAAACGCAGGCGAATATACGGTTAAGTTTGTGCCGAATGACAGCGTAAACTATACCGCAAAGAACGGCGAAATCAAAATGTCCGTAAAACAGGCGTCGCAGGAACACATCGAAATAATCGGGCTTAAAGGTACGGTTGAATATTCCGACGTATTCACTCTCGAAGCAATAGGCGGAAGCGGAAACGGAAAAGTGGAATGGACGTCCGACAATGAAAACGTAACAGTTACCGCAGACGCTTCGGAAACCGAAAAAGCAACGGTAGAAATAAAAGGCGCAGTCGGCGAAAGCGTTACGATTACGGCTGTAAATTTTATATTCTTCCGAAAATCAGCAGGAAAAAGATTCGCAGCAGTCTGCTTCAGATGAAGCGGAATTTCCATATTACATAAAAGTAAATCGCAGACAAAACTGTATTACCGTATATACTTCAGACGAAAACGGCGAATATACGGTTAAGTATAACGGTCAGGACGAAATTCCGACAAACGCAGGCACATACACGGTTTTGGTAAGCGGAAGCGGTAATTACAGAGGTACGGGAAATGCCACAATGATAATCGAAAAAGGCACGCTTGACGATAAAAATTTAAGCGTAACCCTAAACGACTGGGAATATAAAGCCGAAAATGTTCCCGAACCCGATTATACGGCGGCTCCAAGCGGAACAACGGCGGAAATCACATATTCCACGATTGACGGAAACAAACCCGTAAACGCAGGCACATATACGGTTTACGCAACATACAGCGGTGAAAACTACGAACCGTATACGGTAAGAAATGAATTTAAAATCAAAAAGCGTACGCTTACGGTTACGGCAAACGATGCCGAAAGAGCATACGGCGAAGCCAATCCGAAATTCACCGTTTCCTACAGCGGTTTTGCGGACGGCGAGGACGAAAGCGTTCTCGACGTACTTCCGCAGGCGGAAACAACAGCGTCAATATCCAGCCCCGTAACGGAAAACGGTTATCCGATTAACGTTACAGGCGGAAGAGGCGCAAACTACGAACTTCAAAAGGTTTCGGGCATACTTCGTATTTTACCCGCAAGCGGCGGAAGCTTCTATATTGACGGAGCAAACAACACCGCAACAGCAGGCGATATATTCACGCTCCGTGCGCACTACGATAACTTTATACCCGTGGTTTTGTGGGAAAGTGAAAATCAAGAAATTGCGTCTGTTGATGCAAACGGAAAGGTTACTGCCATAAGCGAAGGAAACGTAATTATAAAGGCAACGCTTAACGACAGCAATTATGCACCTCAAACGGCGGAATTTAATTTAAGCGTAACCAAAAAAGCGGTTACTCTTACACCCGAAAAGCTTGTGCTCACATACAACGGAAGCGTTCAGAAAATTAACTTTATTTCAAACACGGCGTCCTTTGTTCCCGTAACCGAGGGCGAAAACAAAAACGTTGATGTTACATACACGCTTAATACGGATTCCTCCGTATCAGAACCTAAAAAAGCAGGAACGTATACGGTTGTTTACAGAATTTTGGGCAATTCATACACGGGCGGCGGAACGGCACAGCTCACCATAAACAAATGCAAATCCGAAATCAAAGCAAATGACTGTGAAAAAACCTACGGCGAAGAAAATCCGTCTTATACCCTCTTGGCGCTTATAGGCGAAGACGCTCAAAATGCGGAATATATAGAGAAGCTTAACAATTTGCTGAATGTTTCATCCGATGCGGACAGCTACGGCACAAAAGCGGTGGCAGGCGAATACCCGATTACGGTATCTCTTAAGGACGGTATGTCATTGGACGATGAAAACTATGACTTTTCAATTTCGCAGACCTTAGGAAAATTAACCGTTAAGAAAAAGGCTCTCGAAATAAAAGTTACAGGCGCACAGCGTCCTTACGGCGATACGGATTTCCAAACCGAATACACTTACAGCGGATTTGTAAATAATGAAACCGAAGAAAGTCTAACGGCTAAACCGAGCTTCACCGTAAGCGATTCCATAACGGAAGCAACTCCCGTAGGAAAATATGACGGAGTTGTAACGGCGAACGGCGCAGAAAGCAATAACTATTCTATAAGCTATGTATACGAAAACGGCTCTGCCGCACCGCTTACAATTACGCAAAAAGACATAAAGCTTACAAGCGCATCAATCAAAAACGGTACTCTCACCGTTACATTTGATAAAAAAGTTCCGAACCTTACGGAAAACAATTTTGAGGTAAGCCTAAACGGTACGGCGATGACGCTCGCTAACATAACCGCTTTAAATGACGGAAATTCATATCAGATAAGCAGTAATTTCACCTTCGGAAATACGTATAACATTTCCGCTTTGCTTGATAATAACTATGCTTTGACAGGCTCGCCCGTTGCCGTTACATACAAACGCACCTCAACAGGCGGAGGAAACAGCGGCGGTGGCGGTGGCGGAAGCACCGTAAGCACACCGTCAAAATACACCGTAACGTTTGAATCAAACGGCGGAAGCAATACGGAGGCTCAAAAGGTTACGGAAAAAACCTGCGCCAAAGAACCTGCCGCACCCGAAAAAGAGGGCTATAAATTCGACGGCTGGTATGCGGATAAAGAGCTTACAAATAAGTTTGATTTTGCTACCAAGATAACAAAAAATATTACTCTTTACGCAAAATGGACGGAAAATAAAGATGACGAAAAAACAACAGAACCCTCCGAAATCGAAAATCCTTTCAAAGACGTAAAGGACGACGACTGGTTTAAGGACGCTGTTATTTACGGAGTAGGAAAAGGTATCTTTAAGGGAAAAACCTCCGACACCTTCGGTCCGAATGACGTTATCACAAGAGGTATGATGGCAACTGTGCTTTACAGAATCGAGGGCGAACCCGAAGTAAACGAAAAGAGCACATTTACTGACGTGGAAGCAGGCTCATACTGTGAAAACGCTGTTGCATGGGCGCAGAAAAACAACATCGTAAAGGGTTATTCCGATACAAGCTATATGCCCGACAAGGATATTTCGAGAGAAGAAATGGCGGCTATTATGCACAGATATTCAATCTTTAAAGAACTCGAAAACGAATATGACGGCGATATAGAAAGCTTCACCGATAAGTCCGAGGTTGCCTACTGGGCAAAGGCTGACGTAATCTGGGCTGTCGGAAGCGGTTTGATTTCGGGAAAGAGCGATAATCTTCTTGACCCCAAGGGCATTGCAACACGTGCCGAAACCGCTCAAATCATAAAAAGATTTTTAGAGCTTAATAAATAATTCCACGCAAAAACGGAGCCATTTCGGCTCCGTTTTTATTCTGCGTTATTTAACTTGGTATTTAACTTCGCTATAACCCAGTATGCTATTGTTAGACGTTTTGGCTTTCACAGTTTTTGTTTCACCGTTTTTAAAAGTATTTGAAACTGCGCCCGAAATTTTGCCCAAGTTCTCTCCTGCCTCATTATAAAATTCCATTTTGACTATCAAGCCGTCTAAATCTTTGCCGGTATTGTTGGTTACATCTAAACTTATGGAAACAACACCCTGCACTTCTTCAACAGAAAGATTTTCAAAAGTATATCCGCTGACAGCAGAAACATCAGAACTTTTTTCACTGCCCACTTCAACCTGCTTTAGTTCCGCATTCCACTGTACGGGTACTCCCAGAGCTTCACCGATAGCTTTAAGCGGAAGATATGTGCTTCCCTCAATCGCTACAATAGGCTTATCGGAATTAAATTCCTTACCGTTTACCAAAACCTTAAACGTTGCCGTATCAGCTACATACTGTGCGCCGAAAGCAACCGTGCCTGCAAGGACTGCACCTGCGAGCATTCCGCTGACAAACTTTTTCATTTTTTATTCTCCTTTTGTTTTTAATATATACTAAATTATACCATACGATTTTATATTTGTCAATAAAATAAAAGTTTTTCGGTTATCTCTTGATAAACATAATTAAAAATATTATAATATAATTGATGCATAAAATACAAAAACAGCTTTTAAGGACATAAACCACATACAGGAGGTTTATTTATGAGTAAAGCAGTTTTGCATAATTTAATTGATATGCTCAACGAAACAGATACCCAAACCATATATAATGTTTTGGTAAAATTCATACCGAGCGTAAAACCGTATGACAATGAAGTTGAGGCTATAAAACAGGCAGAGCTTGACGCCAAAAACGGAGATGTTGTTGACTTGGATTCTGTCAATTGGTGATAAATGAAAACATTGTCGGAAACAAAAGAAATATTTTTTGGAAAATTTAATAAAAAGTATTGACATATTAAAAGATTTGTGGTAAAATAGATAAGTGCTTAAGGTGATAGAACTTGCCGGAGTGGCGGAACTGGCAGACGCCCAGGACTTAAAATCCTGTGGGATTAGTTTCCCGTACCGGTTCGATTCCGGTCTCCGGCACCATCATCTTACTATATTGACGCGGGGTGGAGCAGTCCGGTAGCTCGTCGGGCTCATAACCCGAAGGTCGTTGGTTCAAATCCGGCCCCCGCAACCACCAAGCGTTCTGAGATTTCTCAGAACGCTTTTTTGTTGTGTTTTATGGCAAAAGAATCCCCCGGTCCACGCTGCAGGCGGACCGGGGGATCCTTTTGCCTTATACTTATAAATGTTCTGCCAGTTCAAACATGGCGCGCACGCTGGCGCGGCTGCGCTCCTGGCGGGAAATGAGCAAGAAGCTGAAGTTCCACTGCGGGCCGTCGATGGGCACGCTGCACAGGTCCGGGCGCAGGTAGCCGGGCACGGAAGAGGGCAGCAGCCCGATGCCCACCCCGGCGCTGGCCAGCAGGAACAGCTCCTCCAGCGTCCGGGTGTGAAGGACCGGGTTTCCTTTCAGACCCAGCTGATTGTAGTACTGGCGCAGCAGCTCCTCGGTGTTGCCCCGGGGGTCCTCTTGAGTCAGGATCAGCGTTTCGCCCTGCAGCTGCTGCGGCGCGATCTTTTCCGCTCCGGCAAGGGGGTGGCCGGTCGGCAGCAGCCAGGTGGCGTGCACCTGCTGCAGGATGATGCTGTCCAGCCCCTCCAGATCGGGCAGGTCAAAATCCATGGCGACCAGCAGGTCGATCTTCCGGTCCACCAGCTGGCTGACCAGCTGCTGCCGGGAGTCGGCCACGGTGGAAAGCTGCACTTCCGGGTGCAGGCTGTGGTACTGACGGAGCAATTGGGAGATGGCGTGCTGCTCCAGGATGGTGGGGATGCCCAGGGTCAGGTGGGTCTGCTGCTCCTGGGCGATGGTCTGGGTCCGGGTCACGACCTCTTCCAGCCGGGCCGTGAGCTCGTTGATCTGCTGGAAGAAATACTCCCCGGCCAGCGTCAGCTTGACATGGGCTGTGTCGCGCTCCAGCAGGGTGACGTGAAGTTCCTCTTCCAGGGCGCTGATCTGGCGGCTGATGGCTGTCTGGGACACAAAGCAGGCCCGCGCCGCTTTGGTAAAGCTGCCGGAGCGGGCTACCCGCTGAAAGTACATGATCTGCTGCAATGTCATACGCTTTTTCTCCTGCCTGCATCAAAAATTGTGGAACCTTGCCAAGAGTATAACAAATTTCTTGTGCAAACTCAACCACCTTATGCGTCTAGGTTATAAGTGGGCGAATTATTGGTATTTCAAATCTTTGCCGAAACCTGTTAAACTTGTAACAAGAGCGCCGGGCCTACACAAGACCGGTGCAAAAGAAGAAAAGAGGTAACCAAATGAAGAGCAAGATCTCTCGCCGCAGCTTCCTGCGCAACATTGCTGCCGCTGGCAGGTCAAAGGACGCGAGAAAGTCCTCATATTCGCTTCCCAAAAGCGCACGCATCCGCGCCTCAAAACCCTCCGGCAGCACCGCAGCCGCCGAGGACAAGTACACCCCGGGCACCTATTCTGCCTCCAAGACCATCTCCTACTCCGAGATCGGTGTCTCCATGACCTTTGATGCCAACAGCATCACCGCCTGCGAGATCACTTCCTCCGGTGAGCAGGACCTGCTGACCGACGACAAAAAGACTGCCATGGCCAAGGCCATCGTGGAGGGCCAGAGCGCCGATGTGGACGCTGTGACCAGCTGCACGCTGGTGGCCTCCGTGGGCGCCATCCAGGAGTGCGTAG
>ERZ779725.393-NODE-393-length-29487-cov-4.089664_pt1 | contig 29487 bp, 20 predicted proteins | sample MGYA00511890_ERZ779725 | MGnify/ENA primary metagenome ERZ779725 (study PRJEB29588, sample SAMEA2148549) | human gut metagenome | biome: human gut; feature: human-associated habitat; material: faeces | place: Denmark | collected 2008/2010 ...
ATTAATTAAATAAAAAATTACTTCAACATCTCCCGCAATTTCTGATTCACCATTCCAGGATTTGCCTTTCCTTTCATGGCTTTCATAGTCTGTCCTACAAGGAAGCCTATCGCCTTTTCCTTACCGCTTCTGTAATCTTCTACAGACTGTGGATTAGCTGCAATAACGTCTTCAACAGTCTTTTTCAATGCACCTTCGTCATTAACCTGCTTAAGTCCGTTTTCTTCAACATATTTAACAGGGTCAATATCCTCGTCAAATATTTTTTCAAATACTTCTTTGGCTACAGAACTGTTAATGCTTCCGTCATCAGTTAATTTAATAAGTGCGGCAAGATTAGCAGGTGAAAAACTGATATCCGATACATCCATTGATTTTTCTTTGATAATTCTCATAGTCTCAACCATAAGCCAGTTGGAAACCTTTTTAGGATTATTACAGATTGCTGTTGTCTGTTCAAAAATATCCGCAAGTTTCTTTGAATCTGTGAGGATTTCAATATCGTAATCAGGAATACCGAATTCTTCTTTGTATCGTTTCATCTTCTCTGTCTTAAATTCAGGCTGCCTGCTTCTTATCTCTTCAAGCCACTCATCACTGATGTGTATTGGAACAAGGTCAGGATCCGGGAAATATCTGTAATCCTGTGCGTCTTCTTTTGAACGCATTGCATAGGAATATTCTTTATCGTCATTCCAACGTCTTGTTTCCTGAACTACTTTTTCACCTGATTCAATCAAATCAATCTGTCTGTTCTTTTCAGCTTCTATTGCCCTTTCAATGGCACTGAAGGAGTTAAGGTTCTTTGTCTCGGTTCTTGTTCCGAATTCTGCAGTTCCCACTTCCCTTACTGAAAGATTGACATCGGCTCTCATTGAACCTTCCTGTAATTTACAATCAGATGCACCGAGATACTGGATTATAAGTCTTAATTTTTCAAGATATGCAATTACTTCTTTGGCACTTCTCATGTCAGGTTCCGATACGATTTCGATAAGAGGTACGCCCGAACGGTTAAAATCCACAAGGGATTCTCCGGACCAGTCATCATGTACCAGCTTGCCTGCATCTTCCTCCATATGAATCTCATGGATTCTTACCGGCTTGACAGTTCCGTCTTCTAATTCAATGTCAACGTGTCCGTCCCTGCATATAGGAAGATATAACTGCGAAATCTGATAGTTCTGTGGGTTATCAGGGTAGAAATAGTTCTTTCTGTCAAACTTACAATCCTTTGTAATGTTACAGTTGGTTGCAAGTCCTACTGCTGCCGCATATTCAACAACCTTTTTATTAAGAACAGGAAGTGAACCCGGCATACCTGTACAGACAGGGCATGTATGTGTATTAGGTGCTCCGCCAAAAGCAGTGGAGCATCCGCAGAAAATTTTTGTTTTGGTTGCAAGTTCTACATGAACTTCAAGTCCGATGACTGTTTCATATTCTTTTGCCATAATCCGCTCCTCCTATTCAAACTTTCCTCTTGCCTGTTCATAAGCGAAACCGGCACGAATAAGATTCTTTTCTTTAAAGCAGTCTCCGATAAACTGTACTCCGATAGGGAGTCCGTCGGAATCTTTACCGCAAGGTACACTTAATCCCGGAAGCCCTGCAAGATTTAAAGAAATAGTATATATATCGCCAAGATACATCTTAATTGGGTCTGATAAAGATGAACCAATCTTTGGTGCTGTGGTAGGTGCCACAGGTCCGATTAAAAGATCATATTTTGCAAAGGCCTCATCAAAAGCTTTCTTAATAAGAGCTTTTACTCTTAATGCTTTAAGATAATATGCATCATAATATCCTGAACTTAATACGAATGAACCAAGTAAAATTCTTCTCTTAACCTCGGCACCGAATCCTTCAGAACGTGTTCTTTTGTACATGCTGTGGAGGTCATCATAATTTTTTGCCCTGTATCCGTATTTTACACCGTCAAATCTTTCAAGGTTAGAGCTTGCCTCTGCGGCTGCTATGGTGTAATAGGTAGGAATTGCGTAATCTACTAAATCCAGGTCAAATTCCTCAACGACTGCGCCCTTTGCTTCCAATGTCTTTGCAACATTAAGGACGGCTTCTTTTACTTCAGGGTCAAGTCCTTCTCCGAAATAAGTTCTTGGAATACCGATTTTCATTCCTTTTACATCATCTGTAAGCGCAGATGTAAAATCAAGGTCATCCCTCTTCATAGATGTGGAATCCTTCTTGTCATGGCCTGCTATTACTTCCATAATTGTTGCGCAGTCCGTAACATCCTTGCAAAGAGGTCCAATCTGGTCAAGTGACGAACCGTAAGCGATAAGCCCGTATCTTGACACGGTTCCGTATGTTGGTTTCATGCCTACAACACCGCAGTATGATGCCGGCTGCCTTATTGAGCCACCTGTGTCCGAACCCAATGCAAAGAAACATTCCTCTGCTGCTACCGCTGCTGCCGATCCGCCTGATGAACCTCCCGGTACATGTTCCTCATTATGAGGATTTTTGGTAATTCCAAAAGCAGAAGTCTCTGTGGTAGAACCCATGGCAAATTCATCCATGTTGGTTTTGCCAATAATTACCGTACCTGCTTCTTTTAATTTATTAACTGCTTCAGCCGAAAAAGAAGGAACAAAATTATAAAGTATTTTTGAAGAACAGGTTGTAAGCATATCTTCGGTACACATATTGTCCTTAATTGCTACAGGCACGCCTGCAAGCGGTCCTGTAAGTCTGCCTTCTTCAATTTCCTTCTGCACTCTTTTGGCTTCATCCAATGCTTTTTCTTTATCTATGGTAACGTAACAGTTAAGTGCGTCTTCTCTCTCATTGATTTTATCAAGAACCGCCTGCATTGCTTCCACAGCCGTTACTTTACCGGCTTTGATTTCCTTAGAAAGTTCTACTGCCGTTAAATCAAGTAAACTCATGTTGTTCCTCCTTTCTATTCTACTGTCTTAGGCACAATAAATGCGTCATCATTACGTTCCGGAGCGTTGCGGAGTGTGGCTTCGCTTCCGTCTCCGTTAGTTATCTCGTCTTCTCTCATTACATTTGATACAGGGAAAATATGGGACATCGGCTCAACGCCTGTTGTATCAAGTTCTCCGAGTTTGTCAATGTAATCAAGCATACTTGCCATATCCTTCTTGGCGTTTTCCTTATCTTCATCAGACAATTCAAGTTTAGCAAGTATACCGACATATTCTATTGTTTCATCGCTAATAACATTTGCCATTCTTTTACCTCAAATTAATCTCTTACTTTAATATGAACTTCTCTGAGCTGCTGCTCTGTTACTTCGTTAGGTGCTCCGCACATAAGATCCTGTGCGGTTCCGCTCATTGGGAATGCTATTACTTCACGGATATTTTCTTCATTTCTGAGAAGCATAATCATACGGTCAACGCCCGGAGCCATTCCTGCATGTGGTGGTGCACCGAACTGGAACGCATTATACAATGCGCCAAATTTTGCCTTTAATACTTCTTCATCATAACCTGCGATTTCAAATGCTTTAACCATTATCTGCATATCGTGGTTACGGACTGCTCCTGATGATAATTCTACACCGTTACATACGATATCATACTGGTATGCAAGGATATCGAGAGGATCTTTGGTATTAAGTGCTTCAAGTCCGCCCTGTGGCATTGAAAATGGATTATGTGTAAATCCGATTTTCTTGGTCTCAGGATCTTTTTCAAACATTGGGAAGTCATTTACATAACAAAATCTATATGCGTTCTTCTCAATTAAATCAAGCTTTGTTCCCAGCTCTGTACGAATCTGTCCTGCAAAAAATGCTGCTCTTTCTTCCTTATCAGCCATAAAGAAAATTGTATCGCCTGTGCCAAGTCCTGCGATTGTCTTAAATTCTTCTTTAAGCTCATCCGGGATAAACTTATCAATAGGTCCCTTGTAACTTCCGTCTTCAAGTACCTCAAGGTATCCAAGTCCGCCCATTCCGATTCCTGTTGCGAACTTGAGAAGCTTCTCATGGAAGCCCTTTGACATATTGGCATGAACCTTGATTGCTCTTACAGTCTTGCCGATAAATGGCTTAAATGTACATTTCTGGAAGAAATCCGTTACATCTATAATTCTGAGTGGGTTACGAAGGTCAGGCTTATCCGAACCAAACTCAAGCATTGCCTGCTTATAGCTGATAATAGGATAAGGTGCTTTAGTTACTTCATATCCTTCAGGTGCAAATTTTTCAAATGTTGATGTTAATACTTCTTCACCGATTTTGAATACGTCTTCCTGTGTTGCGAAGCTCATTTCAAAATCCAACTGGTAAAATTCTCCCGGTGAACGGTCAGCTCTCGCATCCTCATCCCTGAAGCAAGGTGCTATCTGGAAATATCTGTCAAAGCCTGATGCCATAAGTATCTGCTTGAACTGCTGTGGAGCCTGTGGGAGTGCATAAAACTTACCCGGATGATTTCTTGCCGGTACAAGATAATCCCTTGCTCCTTCAGGTGATGAACATGTAAGGATTGGTGTTGTTATTTCCATAAATCCAAGTGAGTTCATCTTGTTACGGAGTTCAGCAACTATTTTGCTTCTTAAAATAATATTGCCCTTAACCGCAGGATTTCTTAAATCAAGATAGCGGTATTTAAGTCTTGTATTCTCATCCGCATCCTTAGACTGGTTAATCTCAAACGGAAGTGCATTGTAACGGCACTTACCGAGAACCTCAATCTTAGATGGAACAACCTCAATTTCACCTGTAGGAAGTTCTGCATTCTTGCTTGAACGTTCCCTTACAACACCTGTTACCTGAATTGTAGATTCCTTATTGACAGAATCTATAACCGACATCATATCTTCTGTCTCGATAACAACCTGTGTTGTTCCGTAAAAGTCCCTTAAAATCAGGAAACCTAAGTTCTTACTTACCTTTCTAATATTCTCATACCAACCAACAACTGTTACGTCCTTACCGGCATCGGCAAGGCGGAGTTCTCCACAGTTGTGTGTTCTAGACTGTACCATAGATAGTTCCTCTCTTTATTTTACTATTGGATTTTTGTAAAATTCCTTAAATTCCTTGTACCCCTGTTCAATGAGGTTGTCCTTCTGGAATTTTTTATTTTTATTCATTCTTACAACAAGCACCTTGATTCCTTCTTCCCGAAGTTTCTGTGCTTCTTTGATAATATTACATAACATCTCTGATTGTATACCTTTTTCTACAAGAAAAGCAATACTATTTCCCTGATTTGGTATCTCAAAATTATTATCCATAAGAATAGTAATTATTCTTTCAAAACCAATTGAAAATCCGCAGGCCGGTGTCTCCTGTCCGGTAAATTTGCCCACCATCTTATCGTAACGTCCGCCACCGCCAACGCTGCTTCCGAATTCAGGAACTTCAATTTCAAAAATTGTTCCCGTGTAGTAAGACATTCCTCTTACAAGCGTAGGGTCAAATACTATATCAAAATCACAGTTCTTTGTTCCGTTGACGCTCTCAATAATCTCAAGAAGATTGTCTTTAGCCTCATCCGGAAGAAATTCAGCGATTGTATCCGCAAGATATAAAAGGCCGTTATCGGCTTTTTCAATTCCGTCAAAAAGACTTACATACTTCTCTACCGAAGCCGCATCATAGCCGTTGGCAATAAGATCTTCCTTAACGCCTTCAATTCCGATTTTGTCCATTTTATCAAGAATAATAAAAACATTATCGTAAGATTCTTCTGCAAATCCGCTGTATGCAGCCATTGCCTTAAGTATTCTTCTGTCATTTATTTTAATCTTGAAATTCTTAAAACCAATCCTGCCAAGCGTTGTGGTGGTTGCAAGAATCAGTTCTATCTCCGCAAGGTTGGTTGGTTCACCGAGTATATCTATATCACACTGGTAAAACTGTCTGAATCTGCCTTTCTGAGGTCTGTCTGCTCTCCATACGCTTCCTATCTGAAGTGCTTTAAAAGGTGATGGCAGGGATGCCTGGTTATTGGAGTAAAATCTTACAAGAGGTACCGTAAGGTCATATCTTAATCCTCCATCAACAAGGTCTGCCTCTGATGAAGCACTTTCAAGATTAAGTTTTTCTCCTCTTTTCATAATTTTGAAAATAAGTTTTTCATTTTCGCCGCCCTGTTTGCTTGAAAGGTTGGCAATATTTTCAACTGCCGGTGTTTCAATGGACGTAAAACCGAACTTTGAATATGTTTCTTTAATTATTCCGATAAGATAATCTCTTATCTGCATTTCCTTTGGCAGAATATCTTTCATACCTGTCATAGGTTTTTTAATCAGTGCCATTATTATATCCTCACTTTTTCATAATCTCTCTTGTTGTAAAATTAATCATCAGCCTGCTGTTCTTAATTTTCTCTATGGTTGAAGGCTCATGAATCAGACGTTGGAAAGCTAAAAATACTTCCATATCATAGCAGTCTATCTCATCTATTATTATCTGCATCGCTGTTTCGATGTCAAATGCCCTTCGATACGGTCTGTCTGAAATCAAGGCGGTAAAAGTATCCGCAACACGCATCACTCTCGCACCAAACGGTATATCTTCGCCTTTTCTGTTTTCAGGATAACCGGTTCCGTCATAGTTCTCATGATGATACAAAACAGAATCAAGAACAAGATCCGAAAAATCATACTGTTTAAGTATATCATAACTTAACTTGGAATGCATTCTCATATATTCCGTTCCATCATCATTTTTATGGTCATCATCCTCATTTCTGCCGTAAAGATACCTTGATAGTTTAAGTTTGCCTATATCATGGACAAGTCCGGCAAGTGCCAGTTCATAACAAATGCTCTCGTCATAGCCCATCTCTTTGGCAAGAAGATATGTAAGATTGCTTACACACACTCCATGATTGATATTATCTTCAAAATCCGATAGAAGTGTTGCCTGAACCGGATTGGCTTTTGCTCTAATTCTCATTAAAAAAACTTCGCTTTCTTTCTATCATTTCATCTACACGTTCTATGTAATTAGATACATCTTTTACATTTTCTATACGTTCAACTCTGTTTTCATCCGGAAAAACTATTTTCGACTGTGCTCCCGCGCCAGCCGCATATATGGACTGTTTCTCTTCCATTATCAGGATGTTATATACACCTTTTTTGCCTTCTTTGGCATATCCAACATTTTCAAAATTCCCTGCCATATTTTTCTGACGGTAAAGGTAATAGGGTGTCATGCCCATCATATCGGCATATTCCTTTGTCATGGTGATTATTTCGTCCGTATTATCTATTCTGTAGTCTGCGTATGCTTCTTTCATATAGTTAAGCCTTGCGGCTCTTTTTATTGCCAGTGAATGAACCGTAAGATTGTCCGGGGATAATTTCATTATCTGTTCAAGGGTATTTCTCACATCTTCCTTATCTTCTCCCGGAAGTCCCACAATCATATCCATGTTAATGTTATCAAAACCACAGTCTCTCGCCATCTTAAACGTATCACATATCTGTTCTACGGTATGTCTTCTTCCTATCAGATCAAGGGTCTTCTGATTCATGGTCTGCGGATTGATTGAAATTCTTCCTATTCCGTGTTTTTTGATAACCTCAAGTTTATCACGGTCAATACTGTCCGGTCTGCCTGCTTCAACGGTAAATTCTTTAAGGTTGCTGTAATCAAAACAGCTTTCAAGAAAATCAAAAAGTCTTTCAAACTGATATGGTAAAAGTGTGGTGGGAGTTCCGCCGCCTATATATATGCTGTCGGGTCTTCTTCCTCTAAGATGTTCCGACAGATATTTAAGTTCTTTAAAAAGTGCATCAAGATAGCTGTCTACTTTGTCCTTCCACATGCTTATGGGATAGGAGGTAAAAGAACAGTAAAGACATGTAGTAGGACAGAACGGAATACCTATATACAGACTATATCCATTCTTATAATCCAGTGTCTTTAACAGTTCATTTTCGTTTGCAGCAACCTCAAGGCTAAGTAAAGATTTCTTTTCATTAACAAGATATTCTTCTTCAAGATGTCTGATTATTGTCTTATCATCAACACCTTCTTCAACCATGGCAAGTGGTATCTTAACAGGACGTATTCCCGTAAGAGTTCCCCATGGCAGGGACTTGCCCGTAAGAGAGGAATATATTCCGTAAAGTTCTCTTTTCAGTCTGTTTCTGGTTCTTTTCTTATCCTCATATACATCATATTCAAAAGAAGCCCCGGTTATATCTGCACCTGTAACGCTTCCCTTTACCTTTTTGCCATCAACAAATACTGCTATGGAAAGTTCGGGATTATCGCAATTTTCCGTCGTAATTCTTGTATCGGGATAAAATGCCTGTGTCATGACCCTGACATCATTTTCATAATCTTTTGTATTAATACTAAAAAAAATCATTTTATATCCTATCTTACAAAAGGGTTATATTTTTTCTCATGCCCTATAGTGGTTGCCTCCGAATGTCCAGGATATACCTTGACATCATCGGGAAGAGTATATAATTTCTCTTTAATTGAAGCGATAAGGGCAAATGTACTTCCTCCCTTGAAATCACTTCTTCCGACTGATTCGCAAAACAGTGTATCTCCCGAAAAGAGCACACCTTCATCCATAAAATAATAGCACATTCCGCCTATTGTATGTCCCGGAACTTCAAATGCCTTAATTCTGAAACCACCGGCTTCAAATTCTTCTCCGTCCTTAAGGTACACATCTGCACTGAAGGTTCTGCCCTCACCCATAAAGCCTGATGTAAGATTGGCCTCCGGGTCTTCTAATACAGCCTTTTCCGTATTTCCTATATATGCTTTTACATTGAAACGTTCCCTTACTTCATCAAGGGCAAGCATATGATCAAAATGTCCGTGGGTAATAAGAATGCCTTCAACGTTTATCTGTAATCTGGCAACACGTTCAATAATTCTGACAGGGTCTCCGGCCGGATCAATAATAAGGCCTCTTTTAGTCTCGTCATCATATACATAATAGGTATTGGTAGCACACATTCCTATTATATTATGTTCAATTTTTATCATACACTAACCTCTCGTTCTCTCGATATCCAGAACTCCTTCAACATTTCTTAATTTATCAAAAAGTTCCCTGAGTGCATCTACGCCACTTATTTCAAAACTAAGTTCAAGTGTTGCCGTTCCTGTCTTGCTTGTACGGCAGTTCATAGTCTTAACATCAATCTTTCTCTCTGTAAGTATCTTTGAAATGTCTACAATAAGGCCTGTTCTGTTATTTGCATATATTTTAATATCTGTTGTATATCTTTCTTCTGAATTTTCATAATCAAGTTTCTGCCATTCCGCGTCAATAAGTCTTGATTTATCAAGTTCAGACATGTTAATTACGTTAATACAATCCGTGGTATGGATTGATATTCCTCTTCCTCTTGTTACAAAACCTACGATTTCATCACCCGGAACAGGATTACAGCATTTTGAAAACCTGACTGCCACATCATGTATGCCCTTAACAACAATTCCGGTCTTAGATGGCTTACCGTCAGCCTTCTGTTTTATGGTACTTTCGGAGTTGTCTGCAAGAATATCCGCATCGGTAATTTCTTCCCTATGCTTCTTATCGTATTCTTCCTGAAGTTTACCAACAACCTGGCCTTCCTTAAGTCCGCCGTGTCCTACAGCGGCAAGTACGGAATCCCAATCCCTGAATCCATACTTTGTCATAGTCTTTTCTATGAATTCAGGCTTAAGAAGATCTGATAAAACAATGTTTTTTGTCTTACAGTAATTATGGATAAGGTCTTTTCCTTTTAAAATATTATCTTCTTTAAGTTCAGCCTTGAACCATGAATTAATTTTGTTCTTAGCCTGCGGGCTTTTTACTACTTTAAGCCAGTCACGGCTTGGTCCTTTAGAATTCTGGGACGTAATAACTTCGATTCTGTCACCGTTTTTTATCTTGTAATCAATAGGTACCAGCTTGCCGTTTACTTTGGCACCCACCATTTTATTACCTACAGCCGAATGTATGCTGTATGCAAAATCAATAGGAGTGGAGCCTGCCGGCAGGTTCTTGACATCTCCCTGTGGAGTAAAACAATACACACTGTCCGAGAATAAATCAAGGTCGCTCTTTATTATGCTTAAAAATTCCTTGTTATCGGACATATCCCTCTGCCATTCAAGAATCTGTCTTAACCATGTAAGCTTTGCTTCCTCGCTGTCATCACCCTTCGTACCGTCAATATTCTCTTTATATTTCCAATGGGCTGCGATACCATATTCAGCAGTTCTGTGCATCTCGTAAGTACGGATCTGTATCTCAAACGGCTGTCCTGTCTGGGATATAAGCGTTGTATGCAAAGACTGGTACATATTTGGCTTAGGCATAGCAATATAATCCTTAAATCGTCCCGGTATAGGCTTATACATCTCATGGATAAGTCCTAACACCGCATAACAGTCTTTGATTGTATCAACAATAATTCTTACCGCAAAAAGGTCGTATATCTGGTCAAGAGTCTTGTCCTGATTAACCATTTTCTTATATATGCTGAAAAAATGCTTTACTCTTCCGTCTATGGTGTAATTTATTCCGGTTGTAGAGAGTTTTTCCTTGACTTCTGCCACAATTTCTTTTACAAAATTCTCCCTTGCCTCTTTACCAAGAGTAAGGTCATGCTCCAGTTTATGGTACACATCAGGCTGGAGGTACATAAGTGATAAATCATCAAGTTCTACTTTAATCTTGGAAATACCGAGTCTCTGTGCTATAGGAGAGTATATTTCCATGGTTTCTCTTGATTTTTCTATCTGTTTCTCAGGCTTCTGGTACTGCATCGTCCTCATATTATGAAGTCTGTCGGCAAGTTTAATAAGGATTACTCGTATATCCTTTGCCATGGCAAGAAACATTTTTCTTAAATTCTCTGCCTGGATTTCTATCTTATCATGCTCATAGTTTAACTGGGTTAATTTGGTAACTCCATCTACAAGAAGTGCAACTTCTTCGCCGAATTCACGGCTTATATCTTCATAAGTTACTTCTGTATCTTCTATAACATCATGAAGTATTCCTGCTATAATTGTCTCTTTATCAAGTTCAAGCTGTGCAAGTATGATAGCCACACAAAGAGGATGGATTATATATGGTTCTCCCGATTTACGTTTCTGACCGCTGTGAGCTTTATCCGCAACCTTGTATGCCTTTTCGATAAGGCTTAAATCAGTGGATGGGTGATAATCAAGAATACTTTTTTTCAATATCTCAAACAATTCCGAAGGAACATTGGTCTGAGGTGGTGTTAATGGTCTTTCTTCAATTTTTCTTCTCTGTCTGTATTCTTCCTCAGGCATATAAGTACCTCCTGTTCTATTATATGATGCCCGTATTAAAGCAGTAACACGTCCGCCGAAATTATTTTCCCGGATATATTATAACCGAATCAACATCATATCCGGCAAGTTTTTTACGTCCTTCAAGTCCTGCAAGTTCCATAAGGAAAATAACTTTCACTACTTTTCCTCCAAGTTCTTCAACAAGCTTTATTATTGCTTCTGTTGTTCCTCCTGTTGCAATAAGGTCATCAACTATGACAACCTTCTGTCCGGGCTTAATGGCATCCTTATGCATCTCTATTGTTGCTGTGCCATATTCAAGGTCATAAGTTGCCTCTACAGTCTCACATGGAAGCTTTCCTTTTTTTCTTACAGGTACAAACGCCTTATGGTTAACATAAGCGATAGGTGTTCCGAAAATAAAACCTCTGGATTCAGGTCCTACCACCACATCATAATCAACATCTTTAACAAGGTCGTTAAGACCGTTAATCGCGAGCTGTAATCCTTCAGGGTCCTGCATTACGCTGGTTACATCACGAAACATAATTCCCTTCTCAGGAAAATCAGGAATTGTTCTTACATAATCTTCAACTTTTTTCATTATCTGTGCCTCCATGTTAAATATCTTCTTCTATTCTATACCCTGTAATGCAAATCTGCAATTTTTTATTTCCGCGAAATTCATTAATTTCAGGATAATATGTACAGGAAATTCTTTTATTATTAATAAATGCCTCGTTAAGTCCGTCACAATTATTAAAACACATCGCAAAAATGGACATTCCGTTATTTTTTTTAAGCTCCATTTTAGCAAATTTTCCATCCCTTCCAATCCGCATAAATGAAACAATTATAAGATTCTTGTCTGCAAATACAGGCTTTTCGTTGCCCTTGCCGTAAGGTTCAAGCAACGAAAGTTCGTTAATAATATCTTCGTTTATGTATTCAAGCGGCATAGGGACATCTATCCATACTTTTTCCGTAAGGTCATCCTTTGTAAGATTACTGTGCTCATTGAGATATTTCCTCAATTCTTCAATATTATCTTCTTTAAGTGACATTCCTGCCGCAAGGGGATGTCCTCCGAATTTGGTGAGGAGATGACTGCATTCACATAATTTTTCAAAAATATTATAGCTTTCTATCGATCTTGCCGAGCCTTTTACTCCATCTTCTCCTTTGGTCAGTACAATAACCGGCTTGTAATATTTTTCTCTTATTCTTCCGGCAACAATTCCTGCTATGCTTTCATGACAGTCAGGTAAATATATTACAAGAACGGTATCATCTGTGTAATTCTCATCAACAATTTTTTCTGCCAGTATTACTGCCGCCGCTGTCAGTGATTTACGTTCTTCATTTAAGGATACAATGTCGCCTGCAAGTCTTTCTGCTTCATATTTGTCCTTTGAAAGAAGCATTTTCAACGCTCTTTTTGCCGTATCAAGTCTTCCGCTGGCATTAAGACATGGTCCTATTATGAATCCTATATGATATGCACATATTTCTTTATCATCAAGTCCATTAATTACCGTAAGGGCTCTCAGTCCATAATTGTCTGTCTCTTTGAACTGTTTAAGTCCTTCTTTTACGAATATCCTGTTCTCATCCTTTAAGTCAACTACGTCACCAACGGTTGCTATTCCCGCAAAAACAAGGAATTCCCTTTCTTTTCCTTCGTTGCCTGTGCGTTTGAAAAGTTCCTGCATAAGCTTATATGCCACGCCTGCCCCGCAGAGAAAACTGCAAGGATAACTGCAGTCTGACTGTTTCGGATTCACTATGGCATCCGCCTCCGGAAGAATATATGTCTTCTTACCATCGATTTCTTCATATCTTATATCATGGTGGTCGGTTACAATAACGGTAAATCCAAGTGATCTGGCATATCTTACCTGTTCTGTGGCAGCTATTCCGTTATCACATGTGAGGATTACTTCCCTGCCGTCATCATACGCCTGTTTAATAAGGTTCTCGTTAATTCCATAACCATCTTTTATTCTGTCCGGAACTTCATAATCCACATCTGCACCTAAAAATAAAAGTCCCTTAAACAAGATATAGATGGAACAAATTCCATCTATATCATAATCACCTATTATGCGAATTTTTCGCTTGTTTTTTATAGTGTCAAGAAGGATATCCACAGCTTTTCCCATATCTTTCATAAGCATAGGGTCATACATGGAATCAACGCTGCCATTAAGATAGCTGTCCATGGCTGCATCGCCTTCTATATCCCGGTTGCGGATTACTCTTGCTATTACCTGATCTATTCCATATTTTTTACCTATGGCACTAAAATCAGCTTTTTTTGAATAAATTCGCCATTCCTGCATTTATTTATTTTCCTTCTTAAGAGCTCTCTTATACGAAGATTTCTTCATCATAAACCATAATGCGCCTGTTATACATACAGATGAGTAACCACCTGCAAGTATACCTACCATAATTGGTGCAGCAAATTCTCTTATTGATGATACGCCTAAAATGTAAAGCATCAATACCATAATAAATGTCGTAAGCGATGTATTAATACTTCTCGAAAGGGTTGATGTAATACTGCTGTTTACAACCTCTGATAATGTTGACTTTGTCATAATCTTCATATTCTCACGGATACGGTCAAAGATAACAATTGTTGCGTTGATTGAGTAACCTACAATCGTAAGCATACATGCTATAAATGTATTTCCAACCGGTATTCTTGAAATTATATAGAATGTAATAACAATTAATACATCGTGAATTAATGCAATAATTGCACTTGTTGCAAATTTTACATCCCTGAATCTTATCCAGATATAAATAAGCATACATATTGTTGCCACAATAACGGCTATAATCGCATCTCTTCTCATCTCTGAGCTTATTGTTGCTGAAATCTTTTCTGAACTTAATTTGTCAGGATTGGTTACATCCACATTATATTTATCTTTTAATAAGCTGTAGAATGAATTCTGCTGTTTTTCTGTGAGCCATTTAGTCTTAAATATTACCTGATTGGTTCCTTTTACAGCCTGCTGCTGTACCGTCGAAAGACCTGTTGCCTTCTTAATTTCCGGAATTATCTCTTTTTCTACTTCATCAAGTGTATATTCTTTATCAAAATTTACAGTTGTTGATGTTCCGCCTGAAAACTCAAGGTCAAGATTAAAGCTTCCGTTACCCTTTACTCCGTTAATTGTCGCAAAAGCAACACCCGTTGCAATAACAAGAGCTGAAATTGATATAAAAATCTTTCTCTTTGATACAAAGTTGACACTTGCTCTTTCCTTGTGGATTCCGTACATTTTTTCCTTATTACATCCAAGATGATAAAGAAGAAGTAATACCCACCTTGCCACAACAAGGGATGTAAACATTGAAAGTGCTATACCGATACCAAGTGTTAATGCAAATCCCTTAACAGGGCCGGAACCGATTATTCCAAGTACAATTGCTGCAATAAGTGTTGTAACGTTACCATCAATGATTGCAGAAAGTGCTTTTTTAAAACCTGTTGCAATTGCTGACCTTACAGATACGCCTCTTGCCAGTTCCTCACTTATTCGGGCATTAATGATTACGTTGGCGTCCACCGCCATACCTATACCAAGAATAATACCTGCTATACCAGGTAATGTTAATGTAAAGTTAAATACATTAAGGATAAGAAGCATACCTGCTGTATAAGCAATTAATGCAAAGTTAGCTGCAAGACCAGGAATCTTATAGTAAGCTATCATAAATATGAAAAGCAATATAAAACCGATTATACCGGCTTTAACACTTGTGCTTATTGCTTCCTGTCCAAGTGTAGCACCAACAACCTGTGATGATACTTCTTCAAGTTCTACAGGAAGGGCACCGATACGGATTGCAGAAGCAAGATTCTTTGCTTCCTCAATATCTGCCATTCCTTCAATTACACCTTCACCATCGGTAATTGCGCTGTTAACTTTAGGAACGCTGATGAATTCTCCGTCATAATACACACCTATTGACCACTTCTTAGAAGCAGCCTTTGTTGTAGCTTCCTTAAACTTAGCAGCACCTTCTTCAGTAAGTGCAAAACTTACTACGGCCTGTTTGCTTCCTGATGAATTCTGCTGGTATACACCCTGTGCATCCTTTATATCCTCACCCGTAAGGATAATTGTTCCGTCTGCTTTGATTTCATCAAGGGTCTTGTTAAGTTTTGTAACAAGTGCAAGATTGCCTGATGCATCAACCGCATACTGTGATGTATAGTTGGCTGTTTTGTCGTCTGATGCGTACTGGTTAATAAAATATAACGCACCGGGCTTACCAAGTTCTTCAAGAATAGTCTGGGCATCATCGGCACCGGGAATCTCTATTGTAACTCTGTTACTTCCTTCCTTGTATACCTGTGCTCCGTCATATTCCTCTACTCTTTTAACCATCTTGTATACTACGTCGTTCATATCCTGTGAAGTTACTTCTCCCACAGCCTGATATGTAACACTTACACCACCATTAAGATCAAGTCCTAAAGTGATATTTCTGGCACTGCCCTTATGTCCGTTACCGAATCCACACAACACTGTGTATCCGGCGAGTACAAATGCACCGAGCAATGCTACTGTTGCAACTATTTTCTGCCAAATTTTCATTTTGTCTTTTACCGTTTACGGCTATATTACATTGGGTGAGCCGTTTACGGTTTGCCTCCTTATATTTTTTCACCCTTAATTAACAATGCACTTCTATATTACCGTAATCTGCTGCCTCAACGCCTTCATCCGCAAGTGCACATTTAATCATAACTGCACATTCAACTCTCTTACGCTGAAGCTTACATCCAATATCATACGGATTATTTATATCGTGATTGAAATTATACGCATTAGCTGCGCAACCGCCACTGCAGTAGAACTTACAGAAGCAGTCCTTGCATTTATCCTTTGAATAAACATTGCTTTCATTAAACATATGGCGTATGTCAGGAGTCTTGATTCCTTCATATACATTACCCATAATAAACTCTTCATGACCTACAAACTGATGGCATGGGTAAAAATCACCCCATGGTGTCACGGCAAGATATTCAGTACCGCAGCCGCAGCCTGATAATCTCTTATATACACACGGACCACCTGTTAAATCCACCATGAAGTGGAAGAAATTAAATCCTCTGCCTTCCTTCTCGCGCTTAATCATCTCAACCGCAAGCTTATCATATTCTTCATATATCTTAGGAAGATCTTCTTCCCTTAATGCATAGTCTTCACTTTCATCAGCAACTACAGGTTCAACCGATATCTGCTTATATCCTAAATCAGCAAGGCTTAATACATCTTTGGAAAAATCAAGATTATTATGTGTAAAGGTACCTCTTACATAATAATTCATCTGATTCCTTGAATCGGCAATCTTCTTGAACTTAGGCATTATAAGGTCATAACTTCCCTGACCGTTTCTGAAAGGTCTCATCATATCGTGGACTTCCTTACGTCCGTCCACACTGAGCACTACATTGCCACATTCCTTATTTACAAATTCCTGTACTTCATCATTAAGAAGTACACCGTTGGTTGTCATTGTAAATCTGAAAAGCTTATCATGCTCTTTCTCAAGCTGTCTTCCGTATTCAACAATTTCTTTAACAACGCCGAAATTCATAAGAGGCTCTCCGCCAAAGAAATCCACTTCAAGGTTGCGTCTTTTGCCTGAATTGGCAACAAGGAAATCCAGTGCTTTCTTTCCGACTTCCGCTGACATTAAAGCCCTTCTTCCATGATATTCGCCTTCTTCCGCAAAACAATACTTGCATGCAAGGTTACAATCATGAGCTATATGTAAACACATAGCTTTAACAATTCCCGACTGTTCTTTTTCCTTTGTAAACTTATCTATATAATCTTCGTAAATATCTTCTGTAAAAAGAGCTTCTTCTCTCTTAAGTTCTTCTATTTCCGCACAGGCTTCCAGAATATCTTCTTCCTTATATCTGTCACCCAGCTTCTTAACTATTTCCTCTGTATCATTATCTTCATAAAGAGGAATTATATCATATACAATATCGTCTACAACATGTACAGAGCCACTGTTGACATCCAATACAATATTGTATCCGTTGTTCTTATACTGATGGATCACTTTCTCCTCCTACGCAAAACAAGAGAGTGTACGGGTGTCCTGATGATGCTGACACTCCAGAAAAACACTCTCTCATCATTGCTAACTATTAAGTTCTTACTTATTCTCGCAGCTCTGGTTACCAACTGTGCAAGAAGTCTTACATGCTGACTGGCATGATGTCTGACATTCTCCACATCCGCCCTTCTTAGCTGTCTCCTTAAGATTCTTAGTATTAATTGTCTTAATGTGCTTCATGACGAGCCTCCTTTTATTTCATAAAAACTAGTTAGATTATATCATATATTATAATGGAAATAAAGTATTTTTTTATTTCTCCAGCTCAATTTCCCTGCCAATAACTACTGCCTTGGAATCTGCGCCATGACCGACTTCATCCGTCACTGCTATAGCAAGTTCCTTATCATCGCATACATCTGTAAGAATTTCTGCGGCAGTTGTAATTCCTTCCTGTGCAAGTTCCGTAAATGTTCCGAGTAAAACTCCGTTTACTTCATTGAATACGCCCATCTGCTTCAACTGGGTAAAATAAGAACGTATTCTGTTTTCTCTGCCGCTGTTACTCTCCAGGAATAACACTTTATGCCTGAACGACGGCATGTATGATGTTCCCGCTAATTTTAAAAAGCAGCGGATATTTCCTCCGATAAGTACGCCCTTCATTTCTTCGCCACGTACAAATTCGTAATCTATATCGTATAAATCATCGCTTTCTCCGCTTAACACCATTTCAAGGTCTGCTTTCTGCCTTTCCCCATATCCGGTAATAATATTTCTTATCTGGTACAGGTATGTGCAGATTCCCGTCTTGCAATATATGGCATTAAGAAGGGTGGTAAGATCACTGTATCCGAAAACCGGTTTACCATTCTCTTCTAACATATCGTAATCAACATAATCAAGAATTTCATTAGCGGAATCGCCTCCGGATATATCAAAAACAACTTTAATTTCCGGATTCCGGACCATTTCATTAAAAACATCTGCCCTGTCTCTGCTGCTAAGTGTTCTGTTTTCCTTAGTACAGTATATATTACCAATTACCGCCTTATAGCCCATATCATACAGGCTGTTTTCAACCTCATCGATTACCTCATGATTATCATTTGGAAATCCATCAGAGCAGGCCACAAGCCCCACCGAATCTCCTTTATCCAACATTTTAAATCTCCTTTGCTTTTACAAATTTATATTAAAAAAAGGTCATGTCATAAACACGACCTTATTAATAGTGCAGTCGGCGGGACTTGAACCCGCACCCAAGCAATATGGACTAGATCCTTAGTCTAGCGCGTATGCCAATTCCGCCACGTCTGCTTAAATGTGTCGCCAATCACCAGCGACGTATTGTATATTATCATATCAGGAATATAATTGCAAGTATTTTTTTAAATTTATTTTCCCCAAAAAGATTGACATTAAAATTAAGCAATGCTAAAATAATATAGTTGTTTGCAGTCGTGGCGGAATTGGCATACGCGCATGATTCAGGTTCATGTCCGGGTTTCCGGGTGTGGGTTCAAGTCCCATCGACTGCACTGATAATTTTTGGCTCATGTACATACATGGGTCTTTTTTGTTGAAAGGATATTATGGAAGCTTATTACGAAAAAATGCTGGCATTAGCTGAAACAATCGCCGTTAATGCTCATAAAAGTCAGTTGGATAAGGGCGGGCATCCTTATATCAATCATCCCCGTTTTGTATCTGCACACTGTACTTCTCCTGAATCCAGGATTGTAGGGATGCTTCATGATGTAGTGGAGGACACTGATGTAACTCTTGATGCACTCAGAGAATATGGCTTTAACGAAGATATTCTTATGGCACTTGACCTTGTAACAAAGAAAAAAGGTCCTGATTATGACGAAGATATCTATTATGAAAAAATAAAAACAAATTCCATCGCAAGAGAAGTCAAACTTGCCGATTTAAAGCACAATTCGGATATATCAAGAATTCCACATCCCACCAAAAAGGATATACAGAAAATAGAATATTACAAATCAAGAATAGAATATCTTGAAAGTTAGTCATACCAGAACTTACAATACAAAAAGACCATATGTATCAAACCGTTACATATGGTCTTTTTTTCAAGACTGTTTTGCAGTCATTTTTTTCTACGGGGGATATTCCCCCGTATATTGTAACATATATATCCTTACGATCAAATCGACTAAATATCCTGTTCTTTTTTTCTGCCCATTATTACTGCAAGAGTTGCCGCACTAAGTCCAAGAATTGCAATATAAAGTGTCATATTGCCATCACCTGTTGCTACGTCTTCATCAGCTTCTACTTCCGGTTTTCTTACAGGTCTTACAGATGGCTTATTATCATCTGTTGCTTTATTACCAGGGTTGATTTCAGGAACTATATCCTCATCACCTTCCACCTCCGGAATTCTGTTTAATCTTTCTGTATATGTTGCAGTATAATCAACATTCCCTTTTACTGATGTTACTTCTTTATCCCAGCCCGCAAATGTATATGTGTATGTCTCATCTGCTGCCTTTGCAGGATTGACCGGTACCACTACATCTTCTCCGTAATGATAGGTTGCTTTCAAAATTACTGTTCCATCTTCATCAAGGAATCTTACGATATACTTATTGTATTCATCTGTATATACTGCGGTATAATCAATATTTTCTTTTACTGATGTTACTTCTTTATCCCAGCCTGCAAATGTGTATGTGTATGTCTCATCTGCTTCCTTTGCTGGATCGGCCGGTATCACTACATCTTCTCCGTAATGATAGGTTGCTTCTGTTATTACACTTCCGTCTTCATTAAGGAATCTTACTGTATAGTCAATATATGATGGTTCATATACCGCTTTATATACAACATCGCTTACAGCTTCTGTTGAGATTTCTTTATCCCAGCCCGCAAATGTGTAATTATAAGTCTCATCACTTTCCCTGACCGGATTAGAAGGAATTACAATCTTCTCATTGGCATTATATATTCTTTCTGAAATAATGCTGTCATCATAATCTACAAACTTAACCGTATAATCCTTTAAATTTCCCCCGTCTACATGCCAGCCGTCTACTTCACGTTTAAGAACATACCAGCAATCAACCGCATCTTCTTTAACTCCTGCTTTTTCTGCTGTAAGACTTACAAAAGACTTTACAAATTCTTCATTATTATTACCGTAAATAGTATCTGATTCACCTTTTATATAAGCTTCTTCAAGCATTGATATTATATTTTCATATCCGGTAAAATCATTTGTTACAGTAATTGTTGAACCAAGCTTTGTAAAATACTTTGGCTCACGTCCTGTGATGTATTCGTAATCAAACAGATCTTTTCTTGACGATGCTTCGATATTGTATTTATAGAATGCAATCTTAATTGATTTATCAAATACTGCTTTATATGTTGCATCTCCTGTACATACATCGCTTACTTCCTTATCCCAGCCTGCAAACGTATGCTCATAAATATCTTTGTTTCCGGGATACTTTGGGTTGCCCGGTTTAACAATCTTATCACCATATTTTAAATTCTGTTCTGAAATTACTTCCCCATTACTGTTTACGAATTTTACCGTATATCTAATATCCGTTACATCATAAAGTGCTGTATACACAACATCTTTTGTAACTTTTTCAAATTCCTTATCCCAGCCTTTGAATTCATATCTTTTGCCATCAATTTCATAATCTGAAGCTGTTTCCGGCGCCCCACTTCTGACATCTTCAGCCGATGCCAGAGCATCAAATATCTTTTCAGTCTCTTTGCCGTTTACGGAATATATAACTTTGTACTTTTTCTTTACGGCTTCGTATGTTGCCTTATACTCTGCATTGCCTTTACATACAGTGCTTACTTCAGGACTCCATGCTGCCCCTGTATATTCAAATTCAACATTGTCCGCCTTTTCAGGTACATCAGGCACCGTAATTGTATCATTATATGAATAGTTATGTTCTGATAACACCTCTCCGTTTTCATATAAAAACTTAACTGTATACTGTTTTACTTCCTCAGTAAATGACGCATATACTGTTTTATCTGACTTAACATTAGTTAAATCTGCCGGATTATCATTTACGTCAACCCATCCGTTAAAAGTATATGAAGCATACTCAGTTTCAGCTTTTACAGGTGTAGCGCCATTGTACCTTGCACTCTGTCCATCAATAACGCTGATTGTTTCAATAACTTCTGTTCCATTTACAAACTTAACGGTATGTCTTGTGACATTCTGTTTGTTTTCAAGTTCAAAAGCAATGCCTCCATCATCTAATACATAATGGCAGCTGTTTTCCTTATCATAGAATGTCATTTTATCAGTAAAAACAACTGTGACAGATTTGCCATTAACTGTGAATGTTACAGGATATGACATTGTATAATATATTGGGTCATTTTTTGAACCAATATAAAAGTCATTACCAAATAAAACCGCGTCACTGCCATCAATTAATTTTCTGTTGTTAATTTTGATATTAACTTTTTCTCCATCACCATACGCTGCGGTAACAGTTATTTTATTCATATCAAAACTTTTTTTGTTCGTCTTAACTGTTCCTACCAATTTCCCATTATCGTACAGTTCAAACTGATTATTAACAGAAACGTAAAGGTGATCCGCTTTTATACCCTTTGCTCTTGAAACATTAACAACATACGTTTTAGTTTTTTTCCCATTATTTACAACAACTGTTGTGCTGCCACGTTTCAATCCTTCGACTACAAGCTTTTTTTCTCCTATAATGTTAGTATGGATACTTGCTTTTGCAACCTTAGGATTGCTGTTAGATTCAACCTTCCATTTACTCCAATCAAATGTTACACTATCCTTTTCTCCCTCTTCAACAGTTATTACATTATTCTCTGCTGCAAGAGTTTTTCTTGAAAATCCTGAAAATACTGTAGTAACTGTAAGTGCCACAGCAAGAATCATACTAAGCACACGTCCTAATACATTCATCTTTGTTTTCATTTTTCTGCTCCTTTTCCTGTTTTTCCATATGATGCCATATTATCACACCCATTTTTTTCATTCTCCCCCCTGATTGGGGGGAATTGGGCAAAGCAGATATATTTAATTATATTGAAGGGAATGTGCCGTTAAGAATAAAAAACGGCTTTAGAAAATTTAATTTTATTTTATTTAGTTTATAAGTTTTTTATATTTATTTCACAGTTTAGACTTATTTTCACGTTACAATACATATTGTACCAAACCAAAAGAAAAGGCTATATCCTTTTTCTTCATTCCTATCCGGGCACCTCTTAACCGAGGTGCCCCTCCTATTTTTACCGGTTCTTTATCTGTTCATCCAGTTCGGTAAGATATTCCCAACGTTCCATTTTATATTCAAGTTCTTCATTGAGTTTATTTTTTTCACAGTCAAGTTCATTGAGTTTTACGAAATCATTGGAATTTTTTACCATAAGATTATCAATTTCCGTAATCCGTGCTTCTATTTTTCCGATATCATCTTCAATATGCTCAAATTCCTTTTGTTCCGCATAAGTAAATTTAAGTTTTTCCTGCTTAACTTTTTTTCCGGTATTCTTCGGTATCCCGGACTCTGCTTTTACAGGTTCTTTGTCAAATTCAGCAACCAGCTCATAATCCGAGTATCCGCCCTCATACTGTCTTAACCTGCCATTTTCAAATGCAAAAATTCTTCGTACCACTCTGTCAAGAAAATATCTGTCATGGCTGACAGTTATTACTATTCCGTCAAAAGAATCCAGGTAATCTTCAAGAATAGTCAGCGTCTTTATGTCAAGATCATTGGTCGGCTCGTCAAGAATCAATACATTAGGTGCCTCCATAAGAACCCTTAACAGATTCAGGCGTCTTTTTTCACCACCTGAAAGTTTTTTTATAAGGGAATACTGTTCTCTCGGAGGAAAAAGGAATTTGTCAAGCATCTGGGATGCAGAAAGTGAGCCATCCCGCGTCTTAACATACTCTGCAGTATTTTTGATATAATCAATCACCCTGATTTCAGGGTCCATAAAGCTTATCCCATCTTCCTTACGTGTAGATATTTCCTGTGCATAATATCCGATTTTTACTGTCTGGCCGATAACTATTTCCCCTTCGTCAGGTTCAACAATCCCCATAATAAGCTTTAACAGAGTTGTCTTTCCACAACCGTTAGGACCTACAATACCTATGCGGTCATTTTTAAGAAAAATATAACTAAAATCATTAATAATATGCCTGTCGCCGTAGGCTTTGCTAAGATTATTAATTTCCACAGTGGTTCTTCCAAGCCTTGTGGATATGGAACTTAATTCTATTTCCGAATCCTGTTCAGGACGTTTTCTGTTTTTAAGCTCCTCATAACGCATGAGTCTGGCTTTCTGCTTGGTGCTTCTCGCCTTTGCTCCTCGCATTACCCATTTAAGCTCGTTTCTTAAAAGATTGGCTTTCTTGCTGTCCGTTGAAACAGCCATTTCCTCTCTTTCGGCTTTAAGCTCAAGAAATCCCGAATAATTGGTATTATAGCTGTATATTTTTCCTTTATCCAACTCCACTATTCTGTCAGAAACGCTGTCCAGAAAATATCTGTCATGCGTAACCATAATTACCGATTTTTTATAATCCTTAAGATAATTTTCAAGCCATGTTGACATCTCATTGTCAAGATGGTTGGTAGGCTCGTCAAGAATCAGTATATCCGCACCGGATAATAAAGTCCTGACTAATGCTATTTTTTTACGCTGCCCTCCTGACATATGGCAGGTCAGCTCATCATAATCCGTTAGTCCAAAAGTCTGAAGCATGGCCTTTGCCTCTGCCTCCACCGCAAACATATCCTCATCCTTTGGTACATCTGTCATTACATAATGTATAACTGTCTCATTATCATCAAATGACGGATGTTGTGAAAGCATTTCAATAATAACTTTATTGGCTATGGTAACTTTGCCCTCATCAGGTACAATATTTCCTGCTATTATATTAAGAAGCGTTGATTTTCCCGTTCCGTTAATACCTATAATTCCTACTTTTTCACCTTCCTCAAGGGAAAACGAGGTATCATCAAACAATTTTCTTTCCGAATAAGAATGTGTCAGATTCTCTATAGTTAAAATATTCATACATTTATTTTATTATGAGAAAATATGCCGCAATAGCCGCAATTGCCACTACTGCTATGATAATTCCTGTCAATAAACCCTTTCCTGATTTAGTTTCTTCCTGAACATCTTCCACAATGTTTTCTTTAATTCCGATACTCATTCTGTCAAGAGTATTCCGGTCCCACAAAAGCACTCCGGCTTCATCACCAAGTTTCTTTGCCCCTGATATAAAAGAACTATTGGTTATAAATGCACGGGCATCATGAGACATGTCTTTTGTTCCATCCACAAATTCCTTCATAGCTGCCGTTCCGACTGCGTCTATATCATACTGACATTTAAAGCAGTATTTTTTATCATCTTTTACCGCCGTTATATCATAAGGTTTTCCTGTATGCATCTCAACTTTGTCATAATTAAGAGCTGTAAGCATCTTAGCTATTAATGGTAAAAAATTGTCTTTGTCTCTGATTATCATAAAATATTGTTACCTCCGTATTTTTCGACTTAATATGTGACATTATAACATATTTTTATTTTTTACGTATAGGTTTATTGTAGAATTTCTTGACTATATTGCCAACTCAATGTAGTATTTTATTATAATATATTTAGAGGTTTCTTATGGAAGATAATATAATTGAATTAAAACAGGGAGAGGTATTGCTCCACACCAATGATGAGATAAAATGTCTTTATCTTATTCTTAGTGGGGAGACCGATATTTATTCCCGCTACGGCAGAATAAGCACATCTGCCGGAAGTATTCTTGGGTTATCAGGCAGTTTATATGGTTTAAGTTTGTATAATTATGTTGCAAAAAGTGACTGTACTTTAAGGAAGTTCACGGTATCAGGAATCTCTGATCTTGAAAAAATACTACGTGAATATCCTGATATGGTACCGGATATCGTAATCCTTAATGAACATTTTATAATGGAACTTATCAAATTATATCTGTCCATGATGATAAAATGTAAAAGAAAAGATCCATCATTCACGCCCGACAGCAGGCTTAACAAATGGGTTCTTGATAAGCATAACGGAATAGCATCCATTCCGGAAGATATTAAGAAAGCATATTTCGGAGCGAACATAAGTAATTCAGCAGGTATCATTATTGAAAATACTGAATTTATAAATCTCCTCCATGAAATATGTCTTGATATGTCAGAACTTCTAGGCATTAATAACGACTACATTCCTAAACAACAGAATGTAACAGCCAGAAGTCCCGTTCCCGCACTGACATTTACGAAGGACGACCTTTTTATTCTTGATGAGCTCAAGGGTTCATTGGATAAAATATTGGATTATTCTGAAATTGACGATGATACCAGAGCTTCTGTAACCGACACTTTCAGACGTTTCAAAATATGCAGCGACAGATTATCAAGTGATGAAAATATACGTCTCTTGAGAAAACAGATAACCGGATTTTTCTATGACATATACTATAAAGTATTTATTAAATCCATTAATGATGATGCCATACCTTCGTATATATATATGTTTTTAAATTTTGGATATATGGATGAGGAACTTGCCGGTGAGGAGGTATCCGTCCTTCTTTATAAAATATATAAAGCCGGCGATTCGCTGTTTAACAATGATAATATATTCACAATGTACCGTTGGTTAAAGCTCGTAATGTCGGGAGAGAAGAACCCAAGCCGCAACAACTTTGACCAGTCATACGAAGAATTCATCCGTCAGGAAATCAAGAATAACAGCATAGATATGCCCGAGGAATCTGCATTAAATAATTGCGAAATGAAACTGCGTTTTGAAATTGACAACCTTTTCAAATCAGCCAATTATATGACCTACGGCAGGGTAAGTACATTCGTACCGGTTGTAATTAAAGAAAATATTGCGAAAAATATTCCTGATGCCATGCTTTCTGCAGATAGTGTCACAGATATCATAACCAAAATTAAGGAAATCGATTTTTCTTTGTTTTACCGTTCTATCGTATATGCCAATGAAGAACTCGGTATAAGCCAGTTATATGTATATGAGGAATATCTCCCTGAGATTATCCTTACACCATGTATTGGCTCCAGAGGTGTTCTGTGGCAGGAAATCAATGGCAGAAAAAGAAATTCTTCCGCCAGAATGTTATTTCCTATATTCTGTAACACAATTCCCGAAAATATATTTCTTAATGTCATGGGAAAATACCGTTGGGAAATATGCAGGAGAATACAGGGTTCCTACTGGAATGTGGCAACTGAAAAGTCCCTCACCTCCGAATATTACGATTACCTGCTTTTCTATAAGAAAAACAAAGACTTATCAGAACAGCAGAAAGAGAAATTAAAGTCCCTCCTTATCAACTGCCGTAACAATTATTCAGAGGTCTTTGCGAAGGATTACGAAACATGGATTAACTACGAATCAAAGGGAGCAAGTAAACTCAACAAAATATCCCGTAATATACTTGCAAAATATTGTCCATTTAACAAGGATATACGCAAAGTGCTGAGAAACAACCCGATATTTACAGACTGCATTGATTATTATGAGCGTCATATGTTAAATGACAGACGAAAATATGATAACCTTATTAAGGTAATACAGACAAAGAATATTCCTATTCCTAAAGAAATAGAAGAAACAAGAGCCTACTATAGCAAGTAGGCTCTTTATTTTATAATTTATTTAGCTGTGATATACTTCTGTGCTACAAGTAATTCTGCGCTTAATACCGCTCCTCCGGCAGCACCTCTGATTGTATTGTGTGAAAGTCCTACAAACTTCCAGTCAAATACAGCATCTTCTCTTAAACGTCCGAATGAAACACCAAATCCGTTTTCATAATTAACATCAAGAGCTACCTGAGGTCTGTTGTCTTCCTCAAGGTACTGGATAAAATGCTTAGGAGCACTTGGAAGATTAAGTTCCTGTGGAAGTCCCTTGAAGTTAGTCCAATGGTCAAGAATTTCTTCCTTAGTTGGTTTCTTTTCAAAATTAACAAATACTGCTGCTGTATGTCCGTTTAAAACAGGTACTCTTAAACACTGCGTTGTAATAACAGGTAAAGCTGCTTTCTCAATATGTCCGTCAACTAATTTACCCATAAGTCTTAATGGTTCCTGTTCACTCTTCTCTTCTTCACCTGCGATGTATGGAATTACATTGCCTTCCATTTCAGGCCAGTCTTTAAATGTCTTGCCTGCACCTGAAATTGCCTGATATGTTGTTGCAACAACAAGCTTAGGTCCGAATTCTTTAAGTGCAAAAATTGCAGGAGTATAACTCTGGATTGAGCAGTTAGGCTTAACTGCGATAAATCCTCTCTTAGTACCAAGTCTCTTCTTCTGGTATTCAATAAGTCCAAAATGTTCAGGATTAATTTCAGGAACAACCATAGGAACATCCTCTGTCCAACGATGTGCACTGTTATTAGATACAACAGGTGTCTCTGTCTTTGCGTAATCTTCTTCTATTTTCTTAATTTCTTCCTTAGTCATATCGACTGCTGAAAATACAAAGTCAACCTTTGAAGCAACTTCTTCAACATCCATTACATTATAGACTATCATCTTCTTAACTGCTTCAGGCATAGGTGTTGTCATTTTCCATCTGTCGCCTACTGCATCTTCATAAGTCTTTCCTGCTGAACGTGGGCTTGCTGCAATTGCCACAACCTCAAACCAAGGATGATTCTCAAGCAAAGAAATAAATCTCTGTCCTACCATTCCGGTTCCACCAAGGATACCTACTCTAAGTTTCTTTTCCATTTCATTTCTCCTATCTGCTAATTCTTGTCATAGACTGCAAATTCCAATCCTTTACTACGGATTCCGTCTATAAAATCACCTAACATATCCCTGTTAGTTGATGATGAACCACTTAACTGGTATATTGCACCGCCATGAGCCTTATTAAGTGCATTAGACAAAGCCTGTGATACCTCCGGCTGATTATTGACATCCCAGTCAGAGTATGCATAACTCCAGAATACAGTCCTGTATCCAAGCTGTCCCGCAAGTGCAAGTGCCTGTTCACTGAAGTATCCTGACGGAGCACGGAACAGATACATCTCATACCCGTAAGTTTCATAAACGTAATTGTATAACACATCCATCCTCGTTGTCAAACTATTTACAGATAATCCGGGAATTTCTTCTCCGGTATCAGTGTAATTTCCGAGAACATGCCCTTCGTCAATCATTCTTTTTATTAATTCCGGATTCTTTTCCGCATAGTTTTTTGTTATAAAGAAAACAGCGGAAACATTTTTTTCTTTAAGTGTATCAAGAATTTTATCCGTATTGCCATATTCAAGAATCTCATTAAATGTAAGCCAGACATAATTGCTTTCAGGCTGTATAAAGTCCACTTTATAATCGCCGTATTTTAATTCATAAAAAGCCAGATTAGGTCTGTTGGTTGTCTTATCAAAAGTATTGCCTATTCCGTAATATACTCCATCCGTGCTTAATGAATTAATATCTTTAACATTAATTCCCGTATTATTGTTCATATATGGCGAATACTTACCATCCCCCATAATGTTAGACGGCATCTTACCCGCTTCAACAATGTTTACCTCAAATCCCTTCACCGCACAATTTCCATATTCATCCCTTGCGATTACTTCACAGTTATATTTTCCCACTTTGTCAAAAGACAGGATATTAATCATATTCTTTTTGCTATCGGCTGCCGTAATATTATCGGAGAATCCGTATGCAACTTCTGAATAATCATTTACAGATTTAACTACATCCGACAGAGCCAAATCCGCCGATACTTCAAAATAAAATTTACTTCTTTCAAGCGTGATTTCCGGCTCCTCTGTATCAGTTACCTTAATACGAAAAGTCTTTGATTCATCTTTGTAATTTATCGTTGCCGTATAAGCTCCGATAACATCCTTATTAACCTCAGAAAGATCCAACGTCATCTCCTGAAGTACCTTTTTAGGTGCCCTAACATAATCTTTAAGTTCCGTACTTATCCCGCTGCCCACATTAACCTCAAATTCTTCCCTGTACAGGTTAATATTACCATTGCGGTTACCACAACCTGTTGCGGTAGCCGTTAAAAAAGTGGCA
>ERZ779725.403-NODE-403-length-29187-cov-2.384835_pt1 | contig 29187 bp, 29 predicted proteins | sample MGYA00511890_ERZ779725 | MGnify/ENA primary metagenome ERZ779725 (study PRJEB29588, sample SAMEA2148549) | human gut metagenome | biome: human gut; feature: human-associated habitat; material: faeces | place: Denmark | collected 2008/2010 ...
GCTTGCGCATCACTATTTGTGGCGGTTTTGGAACAATATTCCCAAGACGGGGCATATAGCGATTTTTGACAGAAGCTGGTACGGCAGACTTATGGTTGAGCCGATTGAAGGCTTTTGCAATTCGGAGGAATACGAAAGAGCCTTTAATGAGATAAACAATTTTGAAAAACATCTTACAAACAGCGGAATGAAGGTTATAAAATTTTTCATTCATATTTCGCCCGATGAACAGCTTAAACGCTTTTATGACAGAAAAAACAATCCGCTAAAAGCGTGGAAGCTTACGGATGAGGATTTCAGAAACAGAGAGAAATGGGACGAATACGTCTATGCCATAGAAAGAATGATAGAAAACACAAGTACGCCCTATGCGCCGTGGCATATCATTGCGGGCGATTCCAAAAAATATGCGAGAATAGAAGTTCAAAAGACGGTAATAAACGAGCTTAAGTGAGGAGAGAGCATAATGACAAAAACGGTTTTTAATATTACAAAGGGAGATTATATAACCTTGCAGGACGTTTTGAAATTTGAAAATCTTGTTTCTTCGGGAGGAGAAGCGAAGATGGTTATAGGAGACGGACTTGTAAAGGTAAACGGCGAAGTTGAACTTCGCCGAGGAAAAAAGCTTCATGACGGCGACGTTGTTGAGTTTTCGGAAAATGAAATTGAGGTGCGCCTATGAAAAAGAAAGTAAGAATTGCAGTAAGCCTTATAGTCGGAATTATCGTTCTGCTTTTTGCGGCTTACAAAATAACGTATAATTCTCTTGCGCCGATGGTTTTTGATTACATTATGCAGAAAAACCCCGAAGCGTTTTTGAAAATTGACGAAATTGCAGGTGCCGACGGTGAAACGGGCGGTGAAAACGGTGAAACCGACAGCGAAAACGGCAATAAATCCGAAAACGGAGAAAATAAAGATAATGGCGGAAACAATAATTCCTCCGAAAACAAAAACGGCGGAAATGCTTCCGAAAATAAAGAAAGCGGCGGAAAAAACGGTTATTCCACGCATACCTCAATCGGAAATTTATCCTCCGCCGATTTGGCGAAGGTGATAAAGAACATATCGCCCTCCGACAAGACGAGAATAATTTCAATATGCAAATCCTCCGTTTCGGCGGCTGATATGCCCCGATTTGCCAAAATGGCGAAAAACGGCATGACAAGCGAGGATTGGGCATATGCGGAGAGATACTTGCGTTCGTCTTTGTCTGCCTCGCAGAAACAGGAAATACTTAATATTATAAAAAAATATTTATAGGGTAAATTTATATGAATAAACAAACCATAAAAAAAGCCGAGCTTTTTATAAGCGGACTTAAGCAGAGATACCTTGAAAATAAGGATATTTTCTTGTGCGTTTCGGGCGAATACACGTCGGGAACGGCGAAATATCCGTTTTATATCGCAGACGGCATATGCGATTTTAATAAAGAAAAAACGGGCGGTGAATTTGATACGCTTTTGGACGGCTTGATTTCAAAAGCAAATCTTTACGATACCTTAAGGCTTTTGTATAAGGACAGAATTTCCACGCTCGAAATTTGCGCCGAGGGAACACGTGTTACATCGAAAACGATTAACGAGGATATAAAAACTCCGCTCGAAAATGATACGAAAAAGAGCGTGCTTTCTCCAAAAAAAGCACAGAAAATGCTCTTGGCTCTTGATTTTGTTACACCGCAGGGCAAGCTCAAAAATACGCATATCAGAAAGTATAACCAAGCGGAAAATATTTTGAAGCTTATCGACCCGTACATAAGGGAATTTCCGCAGAATAAGGTCATAAACGTTTACGATTTGGCTTGCGGAAAATCATATCTTTCGTTTTTTATAAATTATTACATCTGCGAGGTTTTAAAGCGCAAATGCTTTGTTTACGGCGTTGACATCAACGAAAACGTAACGAAAAGCTCGGAGGAAATAAGCGAAAAGGCAGGCTTTAAAAATATGAAATTTATATGTGCCGACCTTCTCAATTTTATGCCCGAAACGCATATCGATATCGCCGTATCCCTGCACGCCTGCGATGTTGCGACCGATTATGCCATTGCGTGCGCCGTGAATAACAGTGCGGACGAGGTGTTTTTTGTGCCGTGCTGTCATAAGGAGCTTAATGACCCGATTGCGAAAAATGCGCCCGACAGCTTGTCTTTTATAACGGAGCATAAGATTTTGTCGAAACGCTTTGCGGATATTTTCACGGACGCATACCGTGTTAAGGTTTTGGAGGAAAACGGCTACGATATGACGCTGACGGAATTTGTCTCTCCGCTCGATACGCCCAAAAACCTTATTATGCTTGGCAAAAAGAAGAAAAACTTTGTGAAAAAAGATACGAGAATAACGGACGAAATCGAAAAAAGCTACGGTGTTTCGCCTATACTTAAAAAATTGATATTTTAATATTAAGGAGGACAAATCTTGGAAAAAATAAATATACTGGGCGCGCATGTGTCTAATGTTACCGCATCGGAGGCGGCGGACATAATCCTTCATAGGACGAAAAATAAGGAAACAACACGCGTGTTCACCCCAAATTCGGAGATAATAGAAAATTTCAGAAAAGACCCGAAAATGCTTGAAATTTTAAACAGTGCGGAGCTTTTGACACCCGACGGCATAGGCGTGGTTATCGGCTCTAAAATTTTGGGAACACCGCTTAAGGAGCGTGCCGCAGGCTTTGATATTGCAAGTCTTCTTTTGGACAGAGCGAGAAAGGACGGACTTACGTTTTACTTTTTCGGCTCGAAAGAGGAAGTCGGAAAGCTTGCGAAGAAAAATGTTGAAAAAATGTACCCCGGTGTGAAAATCGTGGGAACGCACAGCGGATATTTCAGTGAAAATGACGATATAGCCTCGATAATCGCCGAGGCAAATCCCGATATAATTTTTGTCTGTCTCGGAGCGGGCAAACAGGAAAAATGGATTTATGATAATGCGCCCCGTCTTTCGGGCAAGGCGCTTTTGGGAATCGGCGGAAGTCTTGACGTTTTTGCCGGAACGGTAAAGCGTGCGCCCGATATATTCATAAAGCTTAATCTGGAGTGGTTTTACAGGCTGATAAAACAACCGCAGAGATTTATAAGAATGCTGGCTCTGCCGAGGTTTATACTTTCGGTTACGGGCTACAGATTAAAGCACGGAAAGGAATAATTATATATGATAAAGGTTAATCTTATAGCGTATACGCCCGAACCCGAAAAGGTTGTTGCGGCGGCGGCAAAAATGTGTTACTCAAAGAGCGGTCCTGATGAAATAATGGAAAATCTGACGCCCGAAAATACGGAAAAATTCTTAAACCGCCTTATTTCCATGGGTCATGAAAGCCCTATCGAGCATATATGCTTTACTTTCGGCGTTGAGGGTATTTCGCGCTCCCTGCTCGCACAGCTTACAAGACACAGAATTGCGTCTTACAGCGTGAAATCACAGAGATATGTTGAAGAAACTGCGTTTTCGTATGTTACACCGCCCGAAATTGAGAAAAACGAAAAGGCAAAAGCCGTATACGAAAAAACAATGGCTGATATAACGAACGCATATAATGAGCTTGCGGACGAGCTTTATAATGTACATAAAAACAGCATGGACGAAAAAGCGGCACGCAAAAAAGCTATCGAGGACGCACGCTTTGTCTTGCCGAATGCCTGCGAAACAAAGCTTGTTATGACGTTTAACGCGCGAAGCCTGCTAAATTTCTTCTCGGAAAGATGCTGCGAAAGAGCGCAGTGGGAAATCCGTGATTTGGCTGATAAAATGCTTGCGCTTGTTCGTGAAAAAGCGCCCGTCATTTTCAAAAATGCGGGTCCAAAATGCATAAGAGGCGCTTGCCCCGAAGGTCCGATGTCCTGCGGAAAGCGCGCCGAAAAAATCGCAAAATATAAATAGAATATTTAATGTTTTAAAAAAAGAGGTACACGCACTGTGCACCTTTTTTTCAATAGTTATATTTTTTGCGTTTTGCTATCATGAAGGCGAGTGAGACGAATACGCTTAAGATTTCACTTGCGGTGAGGGCGTACCAGACGCCGTCGAGCTTCCATATGGCGGGAAGAGTGAGAATGCAGAGGACGGGGAGCACGAGCGCTCTTAAAAACGAGATAGCCGCAGATACTGCGCCATCGTTTAACGCTGTGAAGAATGATGAGGCATATATGTTAAACCACATAACCAAAAACGGTATGGAGCATATTTTAAACGCTCTTGCGGTAAGCTTTAAAAGTTCTGCGTCATACCCTATAAAAAGGGCGGAAATCGGACGTGCGAGGAGCATTGCGGCGGCGGTGAGCACAACAGCCGAAACCGAAAGCATAATCATGCTCTTTTTTAAAATGTTTTTCATTTCTTTATTATGCTCTGCGCCGAAATGGTAGCCCATAATCGGAGAGCTTCCCGACGAATACCCTGCAAAAACGCTTATAAAAATGAATGCGGCATACATAACAACGCCGTAGGCGGCAACTCCGTCCTCACCTGCGTATTTCATAAGCTGAAGATTATAAAGCACACCCGTAACGGAGGCAGAAACGCTCGACATCATTTCGGAAGAGCCGTTTATGCACGCTTTAACCATCGGATTTGTTTCAAAATTTGTCTTTACGAAACGAAGCGCAGACTTATTTTTCTTGCTTAAAAACCACAGGAACGGAACCAAACCGCCTACGCATTGGCTTAAGCCTGTCGCAAGTGCGGCGCCTGCCACGCCCATATGGAAAAATGCCATAAAAACGTAATCGAGAATCATATTTGTAACGCCTGCGATTATTACGATTGAAAGTGCGAAATTCGGTTTTTCCGCAACAATTATATAGCTTTGAAATGTCCATTGTGCCTGGAGAGCCGTATTGAATATAAGGCATATCGTTCCATATGTCATTACATCGCCGATAAGCGCCTCGTTAGCTCCGAAAAGGTATGCCACGGGACGGAGCACCAAAAGTCCGCCTGCCGTAAAAAATATGCTTGAACCGAGCATAAGATATATCATCATTGTGAAATATCTCTGCGCCTTATTTATGTTGCCTTCGCCGAGCGTTTTTGCGACGAGCGCACTTCCTCCGACACCGAGCATTGCGCCCACTCCGCCCAAAATCTGCAAGTACGGCATTATAAGATTGACGGCGGCGAATGCTGTTTTTCCCACAAAGTTTGATATGAAGAAGCCGTCGACCGTTCCGTAAACAGATGTAAAAATCATCATCAATACGGACGGCAGAGTAAATCTTATAAGTCTTGTATATGTGAAGTGATCCGAAAGCTGAATTTTGCTTTTCATGTTACCCTCCCCAAAATTCCAAAAATGTATAGGTATGTTATTCCAGTATAACGTATTTAAAAGTTTTTGTCAATAGCTTATCCGCATTTTTTTGATAAAAGTAAAAATACGGTGAAAATCGAAAAAATTTTTTGATTTGATTTGACAAAGCGGTTTTTTTGTGATATAATTATCTAATAAACAAAAAGGGAGCATAATAGTGAAAATAAAAGAATCTGCCGAAAATTATCTTGAGGCAATTTTGATGCTTAAAAATAAAAAAGGATATGTAAGAAGTATAGATATAGCAAGACAGCTTGATTTCACAAAACCGAGCGTTTCCGTTGCGATGAAATCCTTTCGCGAGGAGGGGTATATTACCGTTGAGGATAACGGAAATATAAATCTTACCGACAAGGGCATGCAGATAGCCGCAAAAATGTACGAACGTCATCAGATAATCGCACAGGCTCTGATTGCTCTGGGGGTTACGGAGGCAACGGCATATGAGGACAGCTGTAAAATCGAGCATGATATCAGCGCCGAAAGCTTTGAAAAAATAAAAGAGCATCTTAACCGCCATAAAAATAATAAATAGGAAAAACGAAAGCTTGTGGAATTTCCGCAGGCTTTTTTTGTATGTAATTTGGAATATAATTTGTCTAAAAAAATATTTTTATGGAAAAAAGCGTAACATATTGACAAATTATATGCCATGTGCTATAATATAGTAAAATGTTCCATGAAAGGAAGGTGGATTGTAATGGAAAAAATAATTCCGACAGCGGAAGAAAAAAAGAAATTTATAAATGCTCTTTTGAAAGATTTACCGCTTTTGAGGGCAAAATCGGGGGCGTCTCAGGAAGAAATTGCGGGCGTTATCGGCATTACCCGTCAAAGCTACGGAGCTATCGAAAGAAAAGTAAGACCGCTTACTTGGAATACGTATCTTGCGCTTATTTTGTTTTTTGATTATAATGCAAAAACACATAACCTTTTGCATACGCTTTCGGCATTTCCGCATGAACTCATACGAAGATTTAACGGGAATGAAAACGGAGAAAAGATTGATTTGGGAGAACTTTTTAATGACGGCGGAAAAAATTTGCTTTCCGAGCTTGACGAACAGGCTAAAAATTCGATTAAGACGATGATTATGATTGAATATGCCAGATGTACCAAGCTTCCCGGCAAAGAGGTTGTTAAATTTTTTGACGGCATGGAGTTTTCGGTTTCCGAAAAAAGCGAGAAAAATATTGCGGCGTCAAAGGCGCTGAAAAATATCAAGGAGCAGAATGAAAGGCGATGAACAGTAAAGGAAAAACAGAGACAAAAAAATTTTTGGAAAAGTATAATCTTTGGGATATAACTTCGCAGAATTTAAAGCGTATATGCGATGATATGGGATACACTGTGGTGGAATTCAACCATATTTACAACGATGAAAATGTCAAAACTCTTTTGGAGGCGCTTAATATAAAAAAATATGCGGAGTCTTCAAAGGGATTTACATATGCCGATAAAAATTACAGACTTATATTTTTGCACGACGGTTTGTCGGAAGAAGAAAAGACGGTTGTTTTGTCGCATGAAATTGGTCATGTGTGCTGCGGTCATTTTAATACTGCGCCTATTTTGGGGAAAGATGTTTTTGAGGAATATGAGGCGAATGAATTTTCTCACTATATTTTGCAGAGAAGAGAAAAAGGCGGATTTTCAAAAACGTTTTTTAAGCATAAAAAGCTTGCCGCATTTCTTGCCGCGCTTGTTGTTTTTGCAGGTATTGCATACGGAGCTTTTTCGCTTGCAGAACGGCAAAAAAGCTACTACGGTGAATTTTATGTTACTCCGCAGGGAGAAAGTTATCACGAAAAAGAATGTATTTTTATAAAAAACAAAACTACGGCACGCAGGCTTACAAAAGAAGAATTTGAATCGGGAAAATATAAACCGTGCAGAATTTGTATACCGCATGGCGAAAAGTAGTTTTTAAATATGTAAAAAATAAAAAATATATAAGGAGAGAAAAAATGGAAAATTATGTTGGAAAAATTTGTCCTCACTGTAAAAAAGAGCTTACGGAAGATGATGAAATCGCGGTTTGCTCAAAGTGCGGACTTCCTCAGCATAAAGCTTGCTGGGAGGAAACCGGAGGCTGTGCAACGTACGGCTGTATAGGTAAAATAATGGGCGAGAAAAACGAAGATGAGGTTTCGGAAGAGGATGACGGATATACCTTTGATGATTTGGTATACTGCACCAACTGCGGTGAAGAATGTTTGAAATCACACGCTTTTTGCTCAAAATGCGGAAGTCCTGTCGGCGAAAATGTGAAAAGAGTTCCGAAAACGGTTAAAACGGTGCAAACGGAGCCTGCCGATAAACCCGAAGCAGTAACGGTGGTTTTGAATCCTGCGTATAAACCCGAATCAACCATTGTTAATGAGGAGCATAAAACGTCCGAAACTTTATATAAACCGTCGGAAGAAAGCGATGCGCGCGATTTTGTTGATGAAATGCTCGAATATGTCGGCTCAAATCAAGTGTATTACAACAGACAATTCAGAAGTATGTACGGTACGCAGAAAAAAGCGTCTTGGAATTGGTCTGCGTTCTTTTGCTCGGCATATTGGGCAATTTACAGAAGAATGCCCGGTTGTGCGGTTTTGGGTATAATAGCCTCGGTCATTTCGTTAGCTGTTCCGTTTGTCGGATGGATATTAAGCTTTATGTTTGGAATTTTCGGTAATTACTTTTATATGAAATCCGTTGAAAAAAAAGCAAGAGAGGGAGAAGATTTACACGGTGATGATAAATATGATTATATTTCCAGAGTCGGCGGAACTAACGGAGGTGCTGTTGCAGGCGTAATGGTTTTCATTTTAATTATTTGGATTATAATTTTTGCCGGAGCTATGTCCAACAGCGGAATGTATAGCAGGTCTTATTATCCGTATTATTAACAGTTAAATTTTTTTACCCCAAAACAACACAAAACGAATTGCAAAGAGCGGTGGAAAAATAATTATGTTTTTGTCGAAAAATGTTGATTTTTTCTGCAAGATAGTGTATAATAAAGTGTAGGTTTTTTGTTTTTACGATATTGAAAAGATAAACAAAAAATTCAAAAAGAATTTTATCAAAAAGGAATGATTGAAAAGGTATGAAAAAAGCATTAAAAGCGATACTGCTTACAGCGGTGCTGATTTGTATTTTTATTGGCGGCTGTTTTGCGGAAGGCAACGAAAAGGTTGACGCGGTACGAAACAGTATTGTCCGCGTAATTTCCGTTTACAAAGACGGAAGTGTTGCTCACGGAAGCGGATTTTATATCGGAAGGTCGGGCGGATATCAGTATTATGCCACGAATGATCATGTTATTTCGCAGACGGATAATCTGGGGAATATCCCTTCCGCGTTCGGTATAGTTTTTGTTGATGTTTTCAGTGCGGAAAGTATGGTTGAAGCGGAGGCTGTATACAGGACATATCAAAACGGCGCTGATATTGCCGTCTTGAAAATCCCCGATACGGAGGAACTGCGAAAGCCCGTTACGCTGAAGTCGTCTAAGGATATTATAGCCACAAGCACTGTTTATGCGCTCGGTTTCCCCGGAATAGCGGACGATATTTCGGATAACGGGCAGAGCCTGAAATCCACTCCCGATAATGTTACAATAACGAAAGGAACAGTAACAAAACCGTCCGATAAGGTAAACGGAAACGATGTAATACTTATCGATGTCAGCGTGAATCCCGGAAATTCGGGAGGACCGCTCGTTGACGAGGACGGGTCGGTTATCGGAATAAATACATATGCGACAAACGGACAAGGGACGAATGCGTCCATAAAATCCGATGTGCTTATGGAGATTTTGGAAAAATGCGGAATACCGTATAATGTTTCTTCCGAGAAGGCGAGCGTCAACAATAACGAAAATAAAGACAAGCCAACAAATGTGCAGAAAAAAACCGCTGCGAAAAGCGAATCGTTTTCAAAAAGAGATATAATGACAATTGCTGTCATACTTGTGATTTTGATTTTTATTTTGATTATATTTGTGTTGATTTTAAAAGGCGGAAAAAAGAAAAAGAAAGGTAAGGTTAAGGCGGTTAGCGGAACAGGTAACAGACCGACATTATAGAAAGAGGTAAAAAATTATGAGCAAAAAGAAAAACAACAAACCAATGATTGCGCTTATCGCGCTTTTGGTAACGGTGATTTTTATCGCCCTTGTATGGGGTGCGGCGTCAATGCTTACAAGTCCGCCGAAGGATTACATGAGCGTTGACAACGTTACGGCATTTGCGGATGATGATATGCCGTCGAGCATAGCGGTGTACTATGAATGGTCTTCCTCAATGAAAGGTTTCGGTGCGGATAAAGATGAAAGCCGTTTGAATTCCGTTGCGGAACAGATTGTGCGAATTGCAAACGAAACAGGCTGCGAGCCTGCACTTAAGGTGTTCACAGACGGAGAGCCGGGCGGAATAAAGAGTCTTGGTGCGGCTGAGGCGGTCGAATCTGCCGACAATCAGCTCGTACAGATGACGGAAAACAAGTCCGATTCCGATTTGAACATATTTATAACGGATTTTACGGAACAGTCGGGAACGGCGGGAAATATTTCTTCCGCTCTTTCAAAAATGATTTTCGATTCCGAAAACAACTGTATGGCGGTTATGGGCGTAACATCTGCATATAACGGCGATATTCTTACGGGCGGCGGTTCGTATTATTCCGATAAAGACAGACCTTTTTATGTTCTTATATGCGGACAGAATACGAAAGTATCGTATTTCGTCGGCGAACTTTTGAATACCACAAAAATAAAAAGCTTACGCGAAAACGGAGAATTAAATTGTGAAATCATAGCCGATAAATGCGGTGTTGCGGGAATCGATTATAATGCGATTAAGCTTTTTGAGGGTAATGAAACGGAAACCTCGCTGGCAAAGGATTTTGAAAACAGAAGCAAAAAGGGCAGTGTTGAATATTCCGAGATGGAACGCATAAGAGCGAATTTGAACTTCTTTGAAAAGCAAAAGGCGATAAAGCTTGTATATCCCGACGGCGCGGATAAAAAAGCGAAATATCAGCCGAAGCTTTCGTATGCGGCAAAGACGGAAAATGCCGTTCCGGGAAAGCTTAAATTAAGCGTTCCGTTCGTAACGCTCCACGGTGTTAATATGCAGACAATGCTTCCCAAGCTTCAAAGCAAAATATATTATGTTAATTCGAGCAACAAATTTGTCGAATATCAAAACAACGAGAAAGCCGTTTCGGCAGAGCTTGAGTTTGAACGTTTAAACTTCTATGAATATGCTCTTAAAATGCTTGATAACAATATGTCGCTTACGGATATTGTAAGAGAAATCAAAATAAGAGTTAATTATTTAAAAGAAGATGAGATTTTGACAAGCGAGCTTTTGGAGGAAAGCACGCAGACCATAGAAATTTTGGAGACGTATCCATCGGCGGAGGACTGCAAAAATCTTCTTACGGAGCTTAACCAAACAAAAGAATATTCAAAAGACCGCTCGTTTGCACTTGATCCGCTCATCGCGGCAAACGGCGAAAACAGAAGTTCTTTGGTTGTAAATACAATGTTCCGGGATATCAAAAAGCTTGTTCCCGATGCAAAAGCAAAGATGCTGAAAATAGAGTATACGATTACTGACGAATATAATTCGGGAGCTCTTCCGCTTTGGATTACAATGCAGAGCACATCTGTAAAAGCGGACGTTGCAAACGGAAAAATTTTCGGCTTGTATGACGTATTCGAGGGGCTTTACTCCTATTTGCAGAAGAACAGCAAAACACAGAATACCTTCACGGTATACATTTCTCCGAAATAAAAAATAAACTTATTAAAATTAACTGCTAAAAAAGAAAGGAAAATTTAATTATGAAAACAGGTTTAAAAAATATTGCAGATTCATGGCTTCAGCTTTTGGTTAGTATTCTCATTTTTGGGATTTTTGTTGCGGTTGCGCATTTTATCTCACCGGTTTTTGCCGACAAAATCGGTGAATTCGGAGAGGACTTCGCAATGTCGTTCCAAAGTTATTCGATTTGGGCGGCGGTTTTCGGGATTTTGCTCACTATAGTAATGATTGTTATATTTGCATTCGTTGACAACGGAAACAAAGCAACGGCATGGTATATTGCTCTGATTCTCAATATTATATCGGGTATTGCATTCTTTTCGATTTTGTTGTTTGTAAATCCCGTTGCGCTCAGCGACGCTTTTGTTGTTACGATGTCTTGCGTTATATTCTTGCTTATGTATTTGGCATCATACATAATTTCAACGCTGTTTATGCCTCAGCGTTTTGCAAACCCAATAGCATCAAAATTATTCTTATAAACGGAGGGAAACAAAGTGAATTTATATGTTATTTCTATCGGAGGAACGGGACACAGAGTAACAACCGCCCTTCTTAATCTTGCAGCCGCAGGAGCGGTGCCCGCAGGCAAAATTAAGCTTATATGCGTTGATTCCGATACGGCAAACGGTAATCTTAATATGCTTACGGAGAGCATAAAAGCGTATGATGACGCATCTTGCAACGGAAACACATTCCCAACAAGCTTGGAAACGGCTCAAATGGGAAACAAGGATATTCATAATCCTTGCTGGTCGCCGACTGTAGTTGATAATCAAACGCTTGAAAACGCTATGAAAAAGCAGGCTATGGACATAAACGGACAGAGAATTTTTGATTTTCTTTATACAAACGAAGAACAGACGGTAAGCCTTGACAGAGGTTTTTACGGTCATACATCGATAGGTTCGCTTTTGATGGCGGAGCAGATACGTCCCGACGGTTCAAATTTCTGTAAAGAATGGGAAATGTTTTTCAACGGATTTGATTCAAATAATGACAGAATTATGCTGATAGGCTCTACTTTCGGCGGAACGGGCGCATCGGGGCTTCCCGTTATATCCACAATATTGCGCCAGACATATCCCGACGCAAAAATTGCCGCTTTGCTTGTTATGCCTTATTTCAAATTTAATAATGCGGCGGCAGACGCAGGCGATAACGGAATCAATATCAATTGGGCGTATTTTATTCCGAAGACGAGAGCGGATCTCAATTATTACGAAAAACAAAATTTTGATAAAATTTTCAATGAAATATTTATTATCGGCGAAGACCCCGACAATTTCATGAACGTAAAATATTCGATAGGTTCAACACAGCAGTCAAACAAACCGCACGTTATCGAACTTTATGCGGCGTCGGCGGCGATTGATTTTTTGCGTTCGGCATGCGATAAATACACGGTTAAGGTTATGGGCAGATTTGAAAATGCCGAGGACGCCAGAGAAATGTCAAGCTTAAGTATGCTAAATGACGCAAACGGAGACAAAACCACGGCACAGAAGGTTGCTTCATTTATGAGAGCGGCGGTTATGTATACAAAGTATTATTACCATTGCTTGAAAAACGGCAAGAAAAACGGTAACTGGTACGGCTATTATAACGATATAGACGATAACGAGCTTGACAGGCTTTATACGTTTTGCATGAAATATATAGATTGGTTTAAGCTTGCCGAGCTTACAAACGATTCCAACGGTGAATGTTCGGTTAATCCCGCAAATAACGTTGAATTTTTCAGCCTTATGGACGGCGATTTGTACAACGGTATTCCCGACCTTTCTATGTTTAAGAACATACTTATAAAAAATATCAATACCATAGAACAGCTTGTAACGGAAAAACAAAGCGATAATGCTGAAGCGATAGACCAAACGTTTTCGGAACTTTCAAAAGAAGACTACAACGGCACCGACTTGGGCAAGCTTGTAAAATGCTTGCAGCAGGCTTGCGAGATATAAAGGAGAATGTGAAAAATGGCTACATATTTAACTTATGATAAACAAAAAATAAGACAGTTTAATCTGCCTTCTTCAAATACGCACGGCTGGAACAATGCCGCAAATTCACTCAGCGCACTTGGTCAAATTGCGCAGGATTTGCCCGATATGGGCAAAAATGCGGACGGAATATCGGGAGATTTTAACCAGTCTAACTTTTCCATGCCGTCCCCGTGGGCAAGATTTATTTCTTTTGAAACGCTTTTGTTTGACGATACGGGAATATACGGAAGCGCGTCTTTGCAGGCTCTTAACGATTGGCGATGCTTAATAACGATTGTTGCGCTCAACAGCGCAATGGGACTTGATATAAACCTGGAAAATTCGCAGTGGAGCTATATTACGGATATTTCCAAAGACGGAAATACGATTTCACAGCAGTTTTATACAAACGTGCGTCAGATGTATCCGCAGAATTCAATGTTTACAACATACGGAATCCCCAAGGAATGGGATATATTTATACCGATTTTGTTAGCGCCTACCGCCATAAACAATAACGATGTTATCGGATTTTTATCAAATTCTACGCTTGTTTGCCCTGCGTATACGTTTTCACTTTCGGCAAAATCAAAGCTGTCGGCATTTGAATTTTTCCAAAACGGCGCATTCTGCGACCCTGTTATGTGGATAAACAGAGACCCTAACCATGCGTATATAATGGATCAGTATCTTACAAATCTTCATGCAACGCTTGCCGAGCTCTCCGGAAGAAGCGACATGAACGTGTACATCTGCCAAAAGTTGATTAAGCTTGTCGGCGACTTTAAAGCGCAGATACTTCCGCTTAATCCGACAAGCGCTGTCAGCGTTTCGAGAGCGGGGCTTATACCCGACAGCGTTGCAAATATCCTTGCGGATTCAAAGGTAACGATACCCGAACCCGCTTCGGACGTTAAATTGATGACGTCCAACACAAACGCAGGCACGCTCTATATTGTCGGCGAAAATATGTTCGGCACACGTGCAGGCAGCGCAGGCGCGGGACAGATTCATATTGCAGGCAGAAAAACGCTCGCACAGCTTACTCCGAATTTCAGAAGCGGAGATACGAATTTTGACGGTTACAATTTCCAAAATAACGAAAAAATGTACCGTGATACCGATTTGCTTTTGGATAAGCTTTATCTTGTTATGTCGCAAAACAGCATATTCAACCAGGGCGCAGACGGCTCGCTTTATACAAAATTGCAGGGCAAGGATATAATCTGGCCCGTAAACAGCGTGCTTTTGGAATATATGACATCGGAAGAACTGAAAGGTGCGCTCAGCGTAAGCTTTGACGGCGTAAATTCGTATACCGTTACTTTGACATTGCCGCTTACGCACGGAACACATACGTTTTCAAAGCAGTACAGCGACCAAAATGTTGTTATAAAAATGGAGGGCGATTTCCCGAACCTTTCCATATGGCCGTATGCCAAAGTTGTAACACCGGGTCAGACAGAAAACCATTGGAAAAGCTATTATTCATATAAAGGTACATATGAGGATTCGCCGAGCGTTACAACCGTAACGGAATTGTGCTGCGACGGTACGGAAAATCACGTTACGTCGCAGACAAGGCTTGACAATATTTCGTCAAAAGGCTTTACGGCATATTATACTTCATATTCCGAATTGCCCACACATATCAAGGTTTACGAAAAACAGAATATGTATAAACAGTTCTGCGGCTGTGTTCTTCTTACGCCTGCGCCGACTTATACGATAAGCGAACAGAATGTTTGGAATGTCGGCGTTGACTTCGGTACAACATCTTCAACCGTTTATAAGAGAGAAAACGGAAAGGAATTTATTGAATTCGGAACATTTTATTGGAACGAATTTGATTCACAGACGGGAAAAACCGTTGAGAAAAAGGGTGAAGCGGTTGATTCGGGAAGATTCAATGCCTGCGTTCCGTTTACTCTGAAAGACAGCGCGCATAACTTCTTTATGCCCGATGATTTCTTCAAGAGAAATTCCTATCCGTCAATATACGAGATAATGACGGCAGGCGTTCCCACGGGTGCGGATTCCACATTTGTATTCGGTCATATTCCGTTCGATTATGCTAAGGGCGACAGACGAGACGCAACACAGGCTGAAAATGCCGTTGTTTATGATAACTTAAAATGGAGCAATGACCCAAATGTAAGAGAAGCGTCCTCAAAATATCTGCATCAGATTTTTATAGAGATTGCATTTTCTGCGGTAAAGGCGAGAGTAGGTACGATAAACTGGAAATTCTCATATCCTACGGCATTGCCTCTTAACCTTTTGACGGATTATAAAAACAAAGCGCTCGATATACTCAATTTCCTTACAAAGCAAACGGGAATAAAGATGATTTCCGATAAAGAGGAATTTTATCCCGAAAGTATCGTTTCCGCTGAATTTTTCCAGCAGAATTATCAGATGGGAACGGTTGCGTGCGTTGATATAGGCGGAGGTACAACGGATATTTCAATATGGAAGCGCGGAATAGATACGAAGAATCTTCTTCAAACCTCTATAAAGCTTGCGTCGAGAGATATATTCCTGCCGTCTTTCTGGAAGCTTTTGAGGTCGGACGGAAACGCTTATGAAAATATACTGAAATTAAAGAGATCTGTTTATGAATTTGTAAGAAAACGCAACGATAATCTTTCCGAGGAGGAGCTTCCGAAGCTCGAACAGCTCTTGTTTGAGTATCCCGAAGCTGTATTTAAGTATGTTGGCGCTGTTGCCGATATGAACGATAAGGTGCAGTTTGAAAAAACGCTTACTTTCGGTTTCTTTGCGCTTATGTATTATGTTATGGATTCAATTGCAATGGTATATGACGAGCTTAAGGATGAAAAGAGCATAACGGTATGTATAGGCGGAAACGGCGCAAAGCTCGTTGACTGGCTTTCAATCCCGATGAAAAACCTCGAGCAGGTTTTACAGCAGTATTTGAACGATGAATACGGAATTTCCATAACTGTTTTTGTAAAATATCAGAATCAGACATTGAAATCCGAGGCGGCAATCGGCTTGCTTACCATTAATGACAATGTGGATTCGTTTGCCAAAAACCTTAAGCTTCCGGCATCGGAAACGCTTACCGTTGAAAAGTTTAACGGCGAAACGGAAACAATCGGCTCAGGCGAGGATATTATGTCGAGAGAAGATATTAAGGACTACTTCTATACAAAGGGAAAAAGCTCGGAAACGGTTACTGTCGGCAACGAACAGGTATCGGGTATCAAATCTATAAGCGTAAGCAAAGATTTGACAGCGCTTAAGAAGGTTATAAAATACTTCAATATCTTAAACGAACTCTCATTCGGGGAGAAAAAATATCTCCTTAATTATACGGATACGGATTTTGACAGTATTCATCAGCAAATGCAGTTTGCGCTGAATGAAGCCGTTAAGGACGCAAGACTTGACCCTGCATTCGTATTCGGTATTAAGTCAATTTTGAGAAAAGAAAACAAATAAAAAATCGCATATGCGGAAAGGAATAACGATTATGAACAAAACAAAAAAATTCAGTATTTTTCTTCTTTGCCTTTTAATGATTTGCACGCTTTTGGGAGGCTGCGGAAATGATGAAATCGAGGGCGTGAAAGAAAAAGGCGGTAACGGTTCCAATCAAACTGCGAACAACACAAACCAACAAACATCAGATTCCGACGCTGACTTATATGTTAAAGCATTTGAATATTTTAGCAATTATTATGATATAAAAATAAAAAATGCCGACGTAAGCTCCGAGGAATTAAAAGGAAAAGATTTCAAAACTCCTCAGCTTAGCTTTAAAGGTGCGAGAACATTTGCAAGCTTTAAAATGGACTTGGAAAAGCTTTATGATGTAAAAGATGAAGAACTTAAAATAACGACGAAAGACGGACTTAAATATTCGGAGGATACCAATATTGTAAATGCTCCCGTTACCAAGGCTAAAAAATCAGATTGGAATATGTATATAACCGTATTTTTCTTGATTTTGGTGCTTATTGTTTTATTCTGCTATGGTATAAAAATAATTAATAAAATAGATAATCTCTCAAAGAAAAAAGTGGATTTAAGCATGATAACCGATAAAATCGATAATATGAGTTTAAGACAGGGTGTTGGAAACCAAAACAATAATCAGATTTTGGAAAAAATGTCCAGATTGAACGACGAAAACATTCGTCTTAGAGAAGAGATTAACAGGCTCCGCAATAATGCGTCTGCACCTATGCCAAACGTAAATTTAAACGTAAATTACAGTTCCGATGAAGACGCATACAATTCGCAGATTAATCTTGCCTCGGGCATACGTGATCCGCGTTTCAGACCGTGTAATGTTGCAACCAATAATATGGGAACGGTTGTAAACTTTGCTAATTCGCCGAATCCATATTTCTATGCAATAGAGACTAATGACGGGCTAAAGCTTTACCCTGCGAAATTTATTTCCGTTCCTACATACGGTCAATTTTACAGTTCCTTTGAAATAGAAGGACAGGGGGATAATATAAAACTTATAAAACCCGCTATCCTTATGAGAAACGGCGGTTCTGATACTTACGGCATAAAAGAAAAAGGTCAGGTATCTCTGGGATAAATTCCGAGAAAGGAACGATGAAGAATGAACGGCAATTTTTTTGAATTTAAGACAGACGTTTTTTCCAAGGGGATAGAATCGCTTGCGGATATACAGCGCAATAACGATGAAGTTATGACAAAAAAGAGTGATAAAAAACCGCCGAAAGCCGAAAAATATGTGGTCAAGCCGTACATAAGAAGAGAAATTTCCTTTTTGGAGGAGAATGAAAAAATAGAAAAGCTTTCAAAAAGAGTAAGCTCAATTTCGGAAAAAACTCTGGGAAGATATCTTATGAGTATGTACGAAAGAGTTATTTCCGATAAAATGTTTGCGGATTCCGTACAGGATAAATTCAGACCGAGCGGAATATACGGCGGCAGGAAAAGCGGTATTTAAAGAACAAAGCCAAAATCCGCTCGTGTATTGCTGTAAGTCGGGAGACGATTTGCTCGTCTTCCCGACCGAAAGCGTAATGAAAAAGAATTTCCGTGCGGTTTATGACCTTGTATTTTCTGTGGAAACAAACACAAACGAAGCAAAAACTTTCAGATTGGTTATGCCTGCCAAAGTCTGCAATTATGACGAAAATTCGCAGGATAACCAAATCATAAAGGGAACCGTTATGTTATACTAAAATGAAAGGACGGCGCGAAAATGGAAAACGAAAAAGAATTATACGAAGAATTTGACAAAAAGCTGAAAAAAATGGAGAACGAAGCAAGAGAATTCTTTATAAAATATGAGGACAGCCTTGCCAAATCGTGCGAAAATTTAGAAAATATGCTCGATAAATTCATGGAAAAAACGGACGGCGCATCGCAGAGATTTTCTCATGCCATGAATGAATATGCAACTGCCACACAGGCGGCAAGCGAAAAAATTATTGAGCTTACGGAGCTTAAAGAAGCCTTAAAAAAGGAATGTGATATTTCCGAAACCGTTTTAAAGGCGGCGGAAAAAACAAAAGAGGTTTCCGACAATATTTTGGAAAAAATGTGCCTTTCGGGTGCGGACGCAAGAAATAATGCCCAAAACGTGGAGGAACTCTTAAGCGCATACAAAGAATTAAGAAACGGCAACAAAAAAATAATCAATCTTTTGCAGGCGGATTAAAAAATCGGAGGTGAGAAAATGAGCGAAAATGCAAAAAAGGAAAATAAACCCGATATAAAAAAACAGCTTGAAAAGACGAAAGCAAAGGAACGGGAACGAGAGGCGACTGCGGAGGTGCGTTTTGCGGAGTTTAAGCAGACGGCGAGCAATATTTCTTACAGCTATGAAAAAATGGTGAATTCCCTTATAAATCAAGCTTTTTATAAGCAGTCGGGATATTTGGATTCCTACTATAAAAAAATGAATCTTATAATAGATACGCTTGACGGACTTCAAAAAGAAACGGCGGAAAATACAAAAAAGCTTGTTGATACCGTAAACGGTGTTGACGAAATGCTTGAAACGATAAAGAATAATTATACCGCCGCTGAAGCGGTACTGCGCAGCAACAGCGAAAATCTGGAGCTTTTGAACGATATATGCGGCGGCGACGCAAAAAAAGAGCTTTTGGGAAAAGACGGCTCGTTTGCGAAAATCAAGGAGGATATGAAAAAGGCGGAAAGACTTATAATGAATCATGCCTTTGATTTTAAGAATATTCATAATTCGGCTCCCAAAAAACAACAGACGGTGCAAACGGCGGAACCCGAAAAAGAAACGGGATATACGTCTTTGGATTCTGCTATTGCTATATACCGTGATAACATAAACGAACACCCCGAAAAAATCCCGTTTGCAAAGACTATGATAACATATTCGGACGGAAAATACTCTTTCAAATATACTGCGGACGGCGAGGATTTCAATTATTACACAGTACAGATAGGCAAAAAAACTTACGCTTTCCCTGCGGAAAAAATCAGAGACAGCGTCAATATGAGCGAATATATTTTGCTCTATTATGTCGATTATCAGACTTATCTGCTCGATTATGCGCACATTGAGCTTGTTAAGTGCGCGTGTTTTATAGAGGACGGGTCCGGTTATAAGCTTGACCAAATGGGCAAGGTTGATATAACGCTTTATTAAAATTTTTGGGAGGAAATTAAGTTTATGGATAAAACCGAAACAAGCATGACGGCGGAAAACAATGCGGAAAATCTTAAAAAGCTGGAAGAACTTATGTATACTTTACGCAGCGAGCTTGAGGATAACATGATAAACAATACCTTAACGCCCGATGAGGTTATTATGAAACAGCGTCAGCTTTCACAGCTTGAGGCGGCGGTCAGCAATCTGCGCCCGAATCATGAACCGCTGAAAGCGCTGAAAGAAAAACTCGGCGGTATGAAAAAGCTTTTCAGCGTAAAAGTCATTGCGGTTGTGATGAGTGTGCTTTTGCTCGCTTTTGGCATGGTTATAATATTTTTCCAATCCATGTACAGCTCTGCCGAAAAGAAACTCGCACAGCAGGATTATTCGGAGGCGAAAAGAATTTTTTCAACAATTTACGTTTACAGAGATTCGAGAGCGAAGATTAAGGAATGTAGTTACGTTGAAGCAAACGCACTTTTAAAAGCCGGTAATACAGACGGCGCAAGAGCGGCTTTGGAACGCCTGGGGGACTATAAGGATTCAAAAACTCTACTTAAGCAGTGCGATTATGAGGACGCTATTGCTCTTTTGTCGGGCGGAAAGTTTGAAGACGCAAAGAAAAAGTTTTTGGAAATAGTCGATTATGCGGATTCCGAGGATATGGTAAACGAATGTGATTATCAGGTTGCGCTGTCGCATAAAAACGATGGAGATTTGCTCACGGCATATAACGAATTTTCCGCTCTTGACGGCTATAAAGATTCGGCGAACATAAAAAATTCTTTGAGAAGCGATATATACTATAAAGGCACGGAAATTTACCGTTCGGGAGATTATTCGCTTGCAAAAAGCTATTTTGACGTGTCGGACAATGTCGGCAGAGAATCGGATTACAAAACGCTCATATCCGCTCATGACGGCAATGCCACAGTGTATGAACTCAAAAACTTAATCGGTTTTGAAGACGCAAACACGCTTTTGCTTTCGGATAAGTATATTTATTCTTTCTTAAAAGGCACATGGAGAACGGGAAGCAGCAGCAGCTACTATTACAGCAGATACAGCTATTATTCAAGCTATCGCTATATTCAGTATTATGATTCGGGTTCGAGTACGCGCTGTTCGTATAATTTGCCTGTAACGGGCGGAGATTATTATAAGCTTTCAGACGGTTTTCACTATACGGGCAGTGATTCGTCGGGCTGGCATAAAGAATGGAAATTTGAAATCATAAACGAAAACAAGATTAGGGTGTATTGCTATAAAGACAGCAGTTCATACGTTTTGGAAAGAGAATAATACGGAGGTGTTTTTGATTGAGTAATGAGCTTTTGGAACGTCTTAAGCAAAACGAACAGCAATTAAAACAAATGGAAAAAACGCTTGAGGCGGAAATTTCGTCAAAAAGCCTTCCTGCGGATGAAATCAAGAAAAAGCAGGAAAAGCTTTCAATGGTGAGAAATTCCATAAAAAATACGGAGGCGCAGTTATCCGAGTTTGGCATAAGCAAAAAGGCTGACAGCGTTTCTGCTCCCGAAAAATCGGGAGGAAACAAGGTCGGCTTGATAGCTGCGGTAATATTGTCGGGTGTTATAATTGCGGGAATTATTATCATGCTGATAGTGCTTTTCCCACAAAATAACGAAACGGACGTTGCCGAAAATAACGCGCCGTATAATCCGACCGCAACCGAGGAGCAGAAAAAGCTTAACCTAAACGGCGATAAAAAAGAGAAAGAAAATAAGGTTTTGACCAAAGAAAACTTTGGGATAGATAAGCTGTGCAATGAAATTGTAACTGATTTTGATACAAAATATGTTGGGAAAAACATTGATTTTTCGCTTTACATAAAGGATTTGAAAACAGGTGAAAAGGCTGTGTATAACAATCATAAAATGAACAGTGCAGGTCTTATAAAGCTTTTTATAATGAATACCGCATTTTTAAAAAACGAAAGCGGGGAAAATCCGCTTACAGCCGATGAAAAAACGGCAGTTAAGCGTATGATTGAAGAAAACCACAACGAATCCAGCAGTATTTTGATTGACAAGTACGGCATGGAAACAATTAATTCCACAAGTGCAAGCCTCGGATATAACGATTCTGATCTTCAGAGAAAAATGTATGACAAGGTACCTCCCGAAGGACCTTCGGGAAAAGAAAATTATACTTCGGTTGAGAATGTCGGACGTCTTTTGGAAAATATTTATTTAAAGAAAGATGTAAGCCCTGCCGCCGATGAAACTATGTACGGCTATTTAAAAAGACAGCAAAGGACGAACAAAATACCTGCAAAATTAAAAAAGCTGTACCCCGAATTAACAATAGCCAATAAAACGGGAGAACTTTCAACGGTTGAAAACGATGCGGCAATAATAAGCGGTAAAAACTGCGAATTTGTGCTTGTTGTTATGGTGAACGATATTCCGAAAGAGGACGGTTATGCATTAAAAAAAGAAATCCAAAACACAATTTCGGATATAGGCATAAAGGTTGCCGAGCATTTTATAAAGCCTTAAAACATCGGCTGAAACCGCATTGAGTTTCAGCCGAGGTTTTATTTTTTGAAATTGACGTTTAAAGAGAATAAAACCCATTCGGCGATGTTGGTGGCGTGGTCGCCGATACGCTCGAAATATTTTGCAACCATGAGCAAATCCATGGAGCTGTCGCCGCTTTTAGGGTCCTTTCGTATAAGTTCGATAAGGTCGTTTTTTACGCTTGTGAAAAGATTGTCGACCAAGTCGTCCGAATCTATGACTTTAAATGCAAGCTGTTCGTCCTTTTTTACATATGCTTCAACGCTTCTGTTTACCATGTCTATTGCCGCGTCTGCCATCTGCGGTATATGGTAAAGCTCCTTTACGTATTTCATATCCTTTTGGTCGTAGCTTTTTTCTATTTCGGCAATGTCGGACGCCATGTCGCCGATTCTTTCCATATCGGTTATCATTTTAAGCGCCGCCGAAATCTGCCTCAAATCTCTTGCAACAGGCTGCTGCTGTAAAAGAAGCCTTAAGCAAAGGCTCTCTATATCCTTTTCTTTTTTGTCTATTTCCTTATCGAATGAGATAGCGTCCTCCGCAAGGCTGTCGTTGCCTGTTTCCAATGCGTTTACGGCATTTTTGATAGCCTTTTCGACCAAAAATCCCATTTGCGTCAGTTCGTCGTTGAGCGTTTTTAACTGCTCGTCAAATTTATTCCTCATTATCCAAACCTCCCTGTAATATAATCCTCCGTGCGCTTGTCTTCGGGTACGGAAAATATCGATGCGGTTTTATTAAATTCGATAAGGTCTCCCACAAGGAAAAATGCGGTATAATCGGAAACTCTGACCGCCTGCTGCATCGCGCGGAGAAAGGAATTCGATCTCCTCGGCCGTGACTTCGAGAGAAACTCGGGTTGCTCCGTCCTTCCCCTCATATGTACGCGGCACAAACTCGCCGACAACAGCGATTTTTTTGCCCTTACTCAAGAACCTTGAACAGGTTTCGCCAAGCTGTCTCCATGCAGTCACGCGATAAAAGTCTGTTTGACGTTCTTCGCGATTGCCCGAAAAACGTCGATTGACGGCAAGATTCATCGTGCATACGGTTATGCCGTTCGGCGTTGTGCGCAGTTCGGGATCACCCGTGAGATTACCAATAAGAAATATCTTGTTCATTCTAAATCCTTTCTCAAGGTTTATGCATGATGGCGGGTCACTTTGTAGCGCATGATCTTTTCATCATTCTTCATGTTACGCTCAAGTTCTGCGGGCAGCTCGGCGGGTGCGTCGAACACAACGAGAACATAGTAACCTTCGGTCTTGTAGTCGATGGTGTATGCAAGACGACGCTTGCCCCATTCATCAACATTTTCGATCATGCCGCCGTTTGCGGTGATAACACCGTTGAACTTTTCGATTACGGACTTGGTTTCCTCCTCATTAAGCTCAGGCACGATAACATACAGGCATTCGTACTTATTCACTTAATTCACCTCCTTATGGTCATATGGCACCGCACTTGCTGCGGCGCAAGGTGTTGGCATAATATTATAACATTTTCCTTACAGGCTTGCAAGGAGTTTTTTCATGTTTTTTTGCAATATTCTATATATTTATCGTATCATAAAGAAAAGGACGCACCGCATGTTGGGTACGGCTCGTCCCGTTCTTTTTTCCCTTCCTGTTTGGGAATCACGCATGAGTTGCGGCCAAGGACACCGCAATCATCAAGATAATTGCATTTTCTGTTCGGGCAGAGTTAAGACCGACACTGTCCTTCGGATAATTGCCGGCAACAAAGCATTTTCGAGAACAGTTGTTGGCTCTGTCCGCTGCAATGCTTTGTCAGCAAGCTTGCATTCATGATGCTTCAGCGAGCACAGATTGCAAGGCGCAGGATCGTAAGCGCATCAGCTGTTGAAACCGCACCGTCGCCGTCCATGTCAGCAGCGCGAAGCTGAGAAGCATCAAGGTTGATAAGGCCGAGTGCGCAGCGCATGGCGGTCAGCGCATCGTCTGTCATAACCTGTCCGTCGCCGTTTACATCGCCGGGAACAAATGCCGAACCGTTGCTCTCGTATGCAATCCAAAGGTTATTGAGGCTCTGGTGGTAGTTGATGTGGACTTCATATGTGGGCTCGGTGGAGAACTCTCCGTTATTATAAACGAAGCCTACGCGAGTGTAACCCTCAACCTCGTCCGTCGTTTCCACATTATAATACGGATACGGAGACCAGCTGTTATCCGTGAAATAAAGGCTCGTTCTGCCGTCAATGGTGTAGTACTCGGGATCTGCAACCATTGCTGCAAATTCGGGTGCAGCGACGACGTTGCCGTTTTCATCAATTGGCTGTCCCTCGGAATTTACAAGGTAGTGATGTTTAAGAACAAAACCACCGGAAACATCCGCCTGCGGCACATCGAATTCCGCAGAACCCTGCTCTCCGTTTTCATTGTAAACAAACCGCGGACCTTCATCGGTGCCGGTTGTTGTGAACAGTCTTCCGCCCTCGTCAAGGAACTGATTGAGCAGCTGGAAGTTGGCATAGTAATAGTCCTGAATATCGATTCTGAACTTCATCGTTATGACATCACCGGGGTTGATTTCACCGAGATTCCAAACGATTGCAGGCTGTTCACCGCCGGAATAATTTGCGTTTCCCCGGCTTGCATAGATGTCGTAACGGACCGCAGTATTTTCATAGTTGAATACGCCGAGGTCGTTTGTGCAAACCGGATTCTTAATGCAGGAATAAACGGTTTCCATCGGATTGAAAACCATACATTCGGTTGCAGAAAGACTGATACTGCGGATTCGAAGCGTGATTTCCCACGTCCAACCGCTGCCCATGGATGCTGAATCCTCCGAATAGGTCAGGAGCTGAAAGCTCTCGGTGTTGGTCCGTGTTTCACTCTCCGCCGCAAATGCGGGCATGCAACATGCAAGAAGCATAATTGCTGCCGTCATAAGGCCGATGAGCTTCATTCCGAAACTGCGTTTTGAACATCTGTTCATTTTCTTCCTCCAATGTTTTTCTTTTTTGCTTTGCGTCACATCGCGGCCCTGCGGAATTCATTCAACGGTTGGCTTTTTATACATTGCCGTCTTCGAAAAAATCACGGGTGATACCGCCTCAGCCGCAAAACATTGTGTTCTATGAGTATAGCATATTCCTCACCTATCGTCAATGTTTATCGATTACTTTTTCGGAAGATCATGATATATAATTATGTTCAGGGTATTCTCAGCTTCAGGATAACTTGCACCTGTCAATGGAGTTTGAAATCAAAACCGAATCTGTGAAGACCATGCAGATATTTTCTTGGTTATGTACATTAATGCTGCTTCAATGCGTTGCCTGTTTTCCCGCATGTTTCGCATTATCACCCCGAATTGATTGACAGATGAACCGTAAAATGCTAAAATCAGCTTGAACGCGAAACCAACCCGATGTTTCGCCGCAGCATGATGGACAGGAGGTAATCGATGCAGAACACAGTAATACTCAGGGGACGTGACCTTTTTGGAACTACCGTCGTTGACAACCGTTTTATTTCCGAACTCGTGCCGGATGCGCCCGAAAATGCCGTACGCGTGTATCTGTACGGGCTTATGCTTGCCGGCGGCGCGGTTTCGAGCCCCGTTTCGATTTCTGATGCACTCAAGCTCAGCGATGCACAGGTTGCCGAAGCCTTCCGCTATTGGGAAAAATGCGGTATTGTGCGAATTATCGACGGCAGTCTGCTTTCCGTAGAGTATCTTAATCTTTCTGCCTCTCTTCCCGATAAGCGACCCGTTGACAACGAAAACGCACATTACTCAAAGCTTGTTCAGCGTTTGCAGGCTGTTCTCGGAACAAGAAACATGTCCGGTGCGGAATTGCAGAAAGTTTATGATTGGGTGGAAATATTCGGGTTTGAGGATGATGCCGCTCTGCTCATCGTTCAGCATTGCATAGAAAAAAAGGGCGCACGGGTGCATATCAACTATATGGATTCGGTTGCCAAACGTCTTGTTTCCGAGGGCCGTACAACCGCTGATTCGGTGGCGGAAAGCTTCTCAATGGAAAACGATCTTGCAAGCGGCGCGGCCGCAATTCTAAAGCGCTGGCGCAACAGCCGCCTTCCGACCGAAGACGAACTTGAACTGTATAAAAAATGGACAACTCAATGGGGCTTCAGTGACGAAGCCATTGAAATCGCCTGCCGCGATGTTGTTGCAATCGATAAACCGAACTTCAAATACCTTGATGCAATTCTCGGAAAATACCATGAAAACGGCAGTGTTTCGCCCGAAAAGATGCGCGAATTGCTGCGCGAGCAGGATATGCTTGCCGAGCTTGCACGCCGCGCATTTGCCAGAGCCGGACTTAAGCGCACGCCAACATCATCCGACAGACAGCAGGTTGAACTCTGGTGCAGCGACTGGTGCATGAATTCCGAATTGATTCTTTATGCCGCCGAACTTGCGTCAAAGAAAAGTACTCCGTTTGCAGAAATGAAAAGGATGCTTTCGGATTGGCACGAACGCGGAATCGTATCGGTTTCTGCTGCACGGGAAGAAACCGAGCGCAGCAATGCCGCACATCCGGCAGCTGCTGCATCAAAGGGGAAACCTGTTAATCGTGCTTTAAATTACAAACAGCGTCAATACAGTGCCGAAGAGCTCCGTGCTCTCGGTGTTGATCTCGGAGATGATGTATATGAAGATTAAATCTGCCGCCTTCTGCAAAAAACTTGAAACCGAGCTTTCGGAACGCAAGCGCAGAACCCGCCGTATTGAGAGTTCCCGCCTGCAGGAGGTCTATTCACGCAACCCCGAAATAAAAAAGCTTGATGACAACCTTGCGACTATCGCATTCGACATGGGCAGACAGCTTATGAATACGGGAAATTCCGAAGAAATTCGTGGGCTCGCCAACGCTCTTATAGAAAAAAAACAGCGCGAGCGTCGAGAACTGCTTGTATCCTCCGGTTTTCCCGCCGATTATCTTGACCCGCAATATGAGTGTACGCTGTGTCATGATACCGGCCGCGTTGCCGGTGGGGAACTTTGCCGTTGCGTTGTCCAGCTTGCAATCAACACCGCGTTTGAAAGCTCCGGTGTCAGGGCTGCCCAAACCTTTAGGAATTTTGATTTGAACCTTCAAAAAAATCCAAAGGACAGAAATGTAATGAGCCGCATTCGTGATGCTGCCGAGGCCTATGCAAACGCATTTCCGAACAATGAACGCCGTGATTTGCTTTATCAAGGCGAGACGGGCGTCGGCAAAACTTATCTTTTGAATTGCATCGGCGGAAGAGTTCTTGAACGCGGCTACTCCGTGCTGAAAATCAGTGCTTATAAGTTGATTCAATTAACTCTGGACAACCTCCGCAACGAACCTTCCGAACGACCCGATTACATACTGCCGGATCTTTTGATAATTGATGATCTCGGAACAGAGCCTATGATACGAAATATCACTATTGAGACGCTGCTGTCCATCGTTTGCGAACGTCAGGATCTTGACAAGGCAACAATTATTGCAACCAATCTTGCCGTCACCGATGAAGACGGAGTGGACACGCTTCAATCCGTTTACGGCGAAAGGTTTGCATCAAGATTCATGGCTCCGCGAACCGCGAAGATCCAGCGAGTCCGGACGCAGAATGTGCGTTTTTCATTGTAATTCGTTTCTTATTTTCATCCGCACTACAGTTGAACAGCACAAAAGGGCAGCGCAGCGCGTTTGCCCTTTCAATATTTCATATTCGATTTTTGCGCGATAAAGCCTCCTGTCATTGTGTTTTTTTCTTTGCTTTGTGTTCCGCTGTCCGCTGCTTAATTTTTTCGTACAGTGAAAGTATATTCTTGCGTTGCCAAAGAAGAAGTCCGGCAAACAGCAGTAAGGGTGCAACATACAGTGCAGCGGAGAGGAAATCACCCTCCACAAGCTGATCGCCGACAGCACAAAGCGTCAGCACCGTCGGTATGCAGCCCGTCATTACAGCAAGCATATATGAACGGAAACCGATTTTCGTTTTTGATGCAACATACGGAATCAAACCGTTCGGAATAACGGGAAGAACGGATGCAAAGAAAACACTAAATGCAGGATACTTTGCATCGGTAATAAAATTCTTTTTTTTACTGCCCGTTTTTTCAACAGGTTTGCCGGGAAGAAGCTGCTCAAGCTTTGCCCCGAGCTTGCGGACGGAAATAAAAATCAGAGCATTTGCCGAAACATAGCCGAGATAGCAAACGAGAAACCCGCGCCACGTTCCGAAAATTACGCCGACAGCAACCTGAATCGGAACGCTGGGAAGTGCAATTGTAATTATTTGAATGAACTGCAACAAAAAACCTATTGCGTAACCGCTGAAATCATGAAATGAATTCAGATACTCCTGCACATCACTCTGCTGACCGTTTGCAAGCACATCAATAAAACCGGGCAGAACACTGTTCAGCGAAAAAAATATTAACGCCAAAACAACAAGTATCAGGCCGATTTGAATCAATGCTTTGATTATTCCGTTTCGCTTTGCCAAAAAACTCCTCCGCTGTGCAGCGCGGCTTCATCAAACCCCGCTGCTTTTATTGTACTGTTGATAATATTTGTTTTATATTGCCAGCAGGCTAATCTTCGTTTTCCATGCTTATATTCTTCGTAATTTCAAGCGCTGTTGCCGTTGCTGCCAAACCGCCGCGTGCTGTTTCACGCAAATCAACGTTCATGAGTCTGCCGACACTCCGCATTGCGCCGACAACCTCATCAAACGGGATAATACTTGAGATTCCCGCAAGAGCCATGTCCGCTGCCAACACGGCATTTGCCGCGCCCATTGCATTGCGCTTTATACAGGGGCATTCCACAAGCCCGGCAACGGGATCGCATACAAGTCCGAGGATGTTTTTAACAGCCATTG
>ERZ779725.407-NODE-407-length-29009-cov-2.262140_pt1 | contig 29009 bp, 15 predicted proteins | sample MGYA00511890_ERZ779725 | MGnify/ENA primary metagenome ERZ779725 (study PRJEB29588, sample SAMEA2148549) | human gut metagenome | biome: human gut; feature: human-associated habitat; material: faeces | place: Denmark | collected 2008/2010 ...
GTATCTTCAATCACCGAACCTTCATACTGGGTAACAAGCATTTTTTCGCCCGTTTCCTTATCATCAGCAGTGCTGACAGGTACCCAGTCGGTGATATCGTCACGACAGATAATCGTACCACAAGCATGTACACCTGTACCACGTACGTTACCTTCGAGCATCTTAGCGTACTTGATCGTATCCCGTACCAACGGATCGGATGATGCTTCCGCAGCTTGTAGTTCGGGAACATATTCAATCGCATTCCGCAAGTTCAGTTTCTTATCAGGAATCTTATCCGGCACTAATTTAGCCAATCGGTCAGACTCCGATAGAGGCAGCTTTTGCACACGGGCAACATCCTTGATAGCTAACTTGGTAGCCATTGTACCATAAGTGATGATATGAGCTACTTTTTCCTGACCATATTTATTCGTTACCCAACGAAGTACCTCTCCACGCCCGTCATCATCGAAGTCCACATCGATATCAGGCAAAGAGATACGGTCGGGATTCAAGAAACGCTCGAACAGAAGGTCGTATTGAATCGGGTCTATTTTCGTGATGCCCAAGCAATAGGCCACCGCCGAGCCGGCAGCCGAACCACGTCCCGGTCCTACGGATACACCGAGTTCCTCACGAGCGGCACGGATGAAATCTTGCACGATCAAGAAGTAGCCGGGGAAACCCATGGTCTTCATGATATGTAACTCGAAGTTCAGACGCTCCTTTACTTCATCGTCTAAGGGGTCTCCGTAAAGCTCCTTGGCTCCGTCGTATGTCAATTTCGCCAAATAGTCGGCTTCCAGCTTGATGCGGTATAGTTTGTCGTATCCACCTAATTTCTTGATTTTGGAGTGCGCCTCTTCCTCGCTTAATACGACATTACCGTTCTCGTCTCGGGTGAATTCCTCAAATAAATCATGCTCTGTCAATTTCTGACGGTAGGACTCCTCTGTACCGAACTCCTCGGGAATGGCGAAAGTCGGCATGATAGGACCGCTGTCGATGGAGTAGAATTCTATTTTGTCGGCTATCTCGAGCGTATTACTCAAAGCTTCGGGGATATCGGCGAAGATGGTGTTCATCTCGGCGGTTGTCTTCATCCATTCTTGCTTGGAGTAGCGCATACGCTTGGGGTCGTCCAAGTCTTTGCCGGTACTAAGGCAGATCAGGCGGTCGTGAGCCTCAGCATCGTCGGCATTGACGAAATGGACGTCGTTGGTGGCGATTAGCTTGATATTATGTTTGTGAGCAAGTTCGATCAGTACCTTGTTCACCTCTTGTTGATGCGGGAAAATCGTGCAATCGGCGTTGGGGTCGTGTGTCTCGTGCCGTTGCATCTCAAGGTAATAGTCTTCTCCGAATAAGTTTTTGAACCATTTGATAGACTCCTCGGCCTTATCGATTCGTCCGTGCATGATATGCTGCGGGATCTCTCCACCTAAACAGGCGGAGCAGATGATCAGATCCTCGTGGTATTTCTCCAACAACTCTTTGTCGATACGCGGACGTCCGTAGAATCCTTCCGTCCATGAGAGGGATACCATCTTGATCAGGTTCTTGTATCCGTTCTTATTTTTGGCCAGAACGATCAAGTGCCAGCCGCTACGGTCGTCTTGCGAGGCCAGCTTGCTATGCCTTCCGTTGCGAGCGCAATAACATTCGCACCCGATGATCGGCTTGAAGATGGAAGCTTTCGCTTCGGCGATTTGTTTTTGTAGTTCCGTTATCCTTTGTTGTTCCTCATCGGTTGGAGCATCCTTGGCCAGCAGCGGTTTTAGTTCTTTCTCGGAGTCCTTGATGATCCCGAGAGGTTTACTGTTCTTTTTGCTAACCTTATTGAAAAACTCCTTGATACCGAACATAACGCCATGGTCTGTCACGGCGATCGCACGCATTCCGTCTTTGTACGCTTTGTCGATCAATGCGTCGATGGATGCCTGTCCGTCCAGCAAGGAATACTGGGTATGTACGTGTAAATGAATAAACGGTTCCATATATATTAATGTATAGTCTGGTGCATATTGAAATGAGTGCATAAAGGTAGGAAATATTTTTTAGTACGAGAGAGGTTGTTTTGCTTTTAAAAAAACACGTACGTCTTTTTTCGGAAACACGTACATGTTTTTGGAAAAAGACGTACGTGTTTTCTGAAGGATATAATGAGGTTATAATATGTGTGATTCTATAGAATCTATATGTTATATAAACAGATGTTGTATTGATATTTTGCTTGATATAAGCCGTATATCGTGACAGGAGGTTTTCGTGAGGTGCTCGAACTAGCGGATGGAAGATAGTTATGAATGGCGTTTTTCTGTGTGAAAAGCCGTTTTATACTGTACTTATGCTTGGAAAAAGCGAATCTCAGGGAGTTCTGTTTACAAAATGTCATTTTGCTAGAACAAAGGAAACTAATATTCCGATCTATCGCAAAAGGTGATCTTACTTTTGTTGGTTATTGGATGGTGTATTTACTAATGTACGCATGTACATTAAAATAATAAAAGAGAAAAATGATTGATTTAAACGATCGTTTTAATTAGTCATTTGCAAAGGTACGCGTTTCTTTGACTTCTGCAACCCTTCCGGGCTATTTTTTTCATCCCTTATTCGCTTTCTTATCAATAGGATAGCCTATCCTTTACGAAACAACCGATTCCGTAAACGAACCTCCCGTTTTCCCTCTTCAAAAACGCAAGATCTAAACGATGGTCTAGACTAGTCGTTTTGGTATGGCGAAGGATAATTAAAGAGTTGGGAGATATTTAATTAACACTATTATTAATATTTAAATTAGAGATTATGAACAAGAAGTTTTTTACTTTGGCGGTTAGTGTCCTGCTAACCTCGGCGTTTACCTCTGTCTCTGCTATTAATACAACTACATCTCCGGATAAAGTTGTAGCTGCAAATGGCACGAAGGATGATGGCCATGAATTCAAATCAGGCAAGAAGTATTATGTAGCGATGACTGCTGCTGATGGTACTTTAACTGATGGAGAATTTGTATTAGGAATAAAGAATACGGATGGAACATTACGTGCCACAACAGCTGCTGCGGAAAATGTTAAGTTTGATGACGAGAATATTGCTCAATATCTGTGGGTGGTAGAGAATGCTGTAGGTACGGATGGTAAGACGTATTATACATTTAAGAATCCGGAAGCCGGGGCTTATTTGAGCTTTGATAAGAGCGGTAATTTGGTGACAAAAAAAACGGAAGCGGTAGCAGGCAAGGCTGATAAGTCTATTTATTTTTATTTTGGTTCAAATGATAGTTATGACGGAAAGGGACAATTGCTTAAGTCTGCGGCTAAGGCTCCGGATAATGAATTAACTCTATCTGAAAATGGAATCGCTGTTGGTGCGACAGGTGATAATAAAATCGTTCTGTTTGAGGCCGCTGAAAATACAATGACTGCTGATGAGTTGAATAGTCAATATCTAGGAGATGGCTTCTCTTTGAAGTTCGCTAAGGAACCGACAGAAAATATTTTCAGCCAGACAGTAAAGGCATACAATTTAGCGGCGACTGTGGCTCCCAAGGCTGGTACTTATTTTGCGATATCAACACCTGCGGAAGGTATCAATACACCCGATGACTTTGAGGCTTCTACATTCATAGCGATTAACTTGGAGAAGAATTATGGCTTTAACGCCCTAGATCCTAAGGCTGGACAAGGTTATGAGTTTACGATAGTTGGTGGTAATGTGTTGAAGAAGGATGCTGACATTGAGAAAGATGAATTACCGGTAGAGAATGCGATGTTCACGGTGACAGAGAAATATCCTACAAATGATCCGGGTAAATATACTTTGACAATGTCCGCTACGGTTATTAAGGATGGAAAATATGATGCTGGACAGAATGTTGCTGTAGGTGTCGTAACGAATGCAGGCACTAATTATTTAACGACAACCTCGGTAAATGGTGCCACGGTAGCTCAGTTTGGCGCCTCTAATATTATTAAACCGGAATCGTTATTGAAGGCTGATGCTCCAGCTGTTTATCAGATCATGTTCACAAGTGGAGCAGATAAGGTAAGTGGTAACAATAGCTCAGAGTATGGTAAATATTTGCGAGTTAGTACGACTACCACCGGTGGTTCTACCACTTGGAGTTTGTTAGCTGATGGATCAGACTATACGATGATGAACGCTCCGATCGCTCAATGGACAATCGTTGGCGTAGATGAGAATGGATCATTTATCTTCCGTAACCGTGAGACAAATGTTGAGATCAAGCTAGGTTTGTATGATCAAAATAACGCTATCCTTGTTCATGGTGCTAAGATTTGTACAGGTAAATGGGATACTCCTGCAGATGTTACAGATGCGAAATTCATATATGGATATGTGAATAGAGCAAATGAGCATGTTTATTCCTCAACTCATGGCGAGATTAATGCTAAGAATATCCAATTAATCCCTGTAGAGAGTGTTGATCCGATGGCCGGTTTCTTGAATCTATCCGATGAGGCTATCGCTTATGGTCCGGTTAAATTGAATTTCAAGAAACAAGATTCCCGAATCGCCGATGATTTACTTTTGACAGTTGTTGATAATGATAAGGTTGAAGCTCATAAGCAAGAGGCCGGCTTTACTTTGTGGAATATCACTAAATTTGACAAAAGTGCAGCCGAGTTGAAAGCTGCTAAATCTGATACGATCCTGAACGTTAAGGGTTATGCTTATTGGGATGCCACTAAGAAATTAGTGAAGACTGTTGCTTCTGGTGATACGGTAGCCGTATTGTCTTATGCTTTCAATCCGGTTAATTCAGATAAATATTTGAAGGCTGATGCCTCTGCTATCGCTACCGTTACTAATTCTACTCCTATGGGTAAGTTTATATTCAAGCAGAACTTGGATGGTTCTTATTCCATGTTGAAGTCTGATAAGAAATATACCGATATGATTAAGGCTGATGGTAATGTCGCTAGCTTGAATACAGGAACAGGAAAGGTAGAGTTTAATTCTTCTACAATCTATGCTGATAAAGACAGTTATCGTGCAGTCTCCTTATTGCGTGAGGATATGGTATCCTTGAAAGGGGAGTTACGTCATGCGGCTTTCCAAGCTGTAAATGGTGGATTCATGGCTGTAGGTAAGGATATGCAGGCAGTGGTAGCTCCGGCTGACGCATCTGCGGAGAACTTGACATTCTGGTTGGATACCGCTGATGTCAATACTTACTTACCTTCGTTCTTCATCTCCAAAGGTATAGCGGAAAAGACGGAGAGAGCCTTCTTGTACAATGCGTATGACTCTGCTTATTATTATAGCACAGGTGCCGCAAGTGAGGTTAAGGATTTCAACTATATCATGAAAAACCAAGGCGAAGAAATAGTGAAAGCTATTTTCCGTCCTGCTACTTTGGTGAATGCAGATACACTGACTACTCAAGTGAAAGGTGAGACTGTGACTGTTGCGGCTGTCGCAAGTAAAGGCGTTTTGGCTGGCTTGAACAACTATAAGTTCAACATTGTATTGAAAGATGCCGCTACAGAAGGTGACTATGTGATTAGAAGCTTGTCTAATGCGCAGTATCTGTATAGTTTGAATGGAAAAATCGGTTTGACTAGCAATTTAAATGAAGCTTTGGTCGTAACCGTTGAAGATGGTATCATTCCGACCGGTAACGAGTCTATTGACAACGCTACTTCTTCTATCGTAGTAACAGGCAACGCCGGTTCTGTAACGATCCAAGGCGCTCAAGGCGAGACCGCTTATGTTCGCAACTTATTGGGTATGCCGTTGGCAGAGACAGTTGTCACTTCCGATAACGCTACGATCGCTGTTCCTGCTGGAATCGTTCTTGTAACGGTTGGCGACGAGACCGTAAAGGTTGTCGTTAAATAAGACATGTAAAGGAATAATGAAAAGATAAATCGAAAATCATTCCCGTGCGGATTATCCAAGTACCCCGAGAGGGCGAACAAGCGGGAATGGATTAATATTAATACTAAAGTAATAAATTAAAGTTCATCCCTTAGTACTTCCGTGAGGAAGGAAAGCGGGAAAAGAATTAGCCCCGGTCGTTTATTCGATCGGGGCTTACTTTTGGGGAATCCACAGAAGAGAAAAAGACGGACTAATAAAAGACCGGCAACAAAGGTCACTAAAGTTTGCCGGGAGATTACACGAACAAGATTTCCGTATCCGGCAAGACAGCAGAGATATTTTCAATCGGATTGATGGAAATTTTAGCCGCATGTAACCATGCCAACTTTTGCTTTAATTTTTGCATCCAGACACTCATACGGGCTTTGTGTTCTTTTTCACCAGCAATGTCTAGTTCTATACAGGCAATAATGACTATCTTTTTCTGATTATCAAGTAGCAACTGATTAATCCGGGTAAAAAAATCCTCATCATTGGTCGAAAAACGAGCAGAATTAGTTACCGTGGCGATTGTGTCCCTAACTTTGACAGCAATCCTGCGCATTAATTCCTCGCCTTTTGCCTGAAGCACTTCCTGAGTCTCTGCATCGTGTGTATGCCCTCTGTAATTCTTTACTTCTACCAAAAACAACTGTCTGTTGTCATGAATACCTAAAAAGTCCACCGCTTTGGTAGGCTGCAAGGCATTGCTTACTTTTTTGTGCGCCAAATGTTCGTCGTACTTGACAACGTTCCATTTGGGAGATTGAAACTTGAAATTTATGCCGCTTTCCTGAAAATTACTCATATTTGCTGATGAATTGTTGTTCCAAGTCGTAAAAGGCTGCATATTCCTCCAGAATCGGATTGCTCTGTATGCCTGCCAAGGTTTCGCTTTCCTCTACAATGATTCCCTTGCCTTCTTTTTTCAGCCCAAAGAATTTGACAGATACACCGGTGTGTTCTTTATACTCGGAATAAAGAGAAAGCGTATGTGTAAGCAAATAATCGTGTGTAGCGATGAAAATCTGCAAACCACATTCCTGAAGCACAAGGATGAACTTCGACTCCACTTTGATAAGAGCCGGGTTCAAATTGGCTTCCGGCTCATCCCAGAACAGAATGGTGTTCGCATTAATTTCCCCATTCAGTATGAGGTATAAGATAGAGGCCAACTTGCGAAGACCTTCTGCCACCAAATGCGCTTCCATATTACCACTTTCCGTCTGTATATAGAAACGTCCGTTCATCTGCAGCACCTTGAACTGCAATTCCCGTTCCAACAACTCAACAGCCGGTCTCAACGGATTATCTTCAGACTCACGCAATACGGGGAGAGCCAATGCGTGTGCTAGATTGATGTAGGTCTGGTCGAATGAAATCTCACGCTTACTGCTCAAACCGATAAAACCCTCGAACAAAGAGAACATTTCACGAGGAGGGATGTAGATGAAATGACGGTCGTTCCACTTCTCGTCCGTTTCCAATTTCACAGTCGTCTTGGCTGCAGAGGAAAAGCTATATTGCAATACCTTGCTATCTATCGTAACCGCAATGTTCGCCCTACCGGAAGGTAGTCCTTTGCTGACCAAATTGCCGATGATGTCCGGCTTGAAATAATAGATCATATCTTCCGCCAAGATATACTCAAACTGCTCTTTGGAAGCAGAGTTCTTGCCGAGGAAGTCGTGACGTGCCTGCAAGGTGGCAGCCAAGCATTTAAGCACGTGTGTCTTGCCGGTACCATTCTTGCCGATGAGGACATTTACTCCTTCGGTGAAATCGAAACGATTGTTTGCAAAGCCCGTGAAATTAGTCAGTAATATGCTGTTAATCATTGAATATACCTCATTTTTAACTAAGTGTTCACAAAAGTAACTTAAAATTGGAAAGTAACAAAGTTGGATTCAAAAAAGTTACAGTTACCCAATGATGTATTCTATCCTCGGTAAACAAGATATAAGGACCACTACGTTTATCTCGTTGGCAAAGTAAGTTAACTTACTTGGGCATTTTAATTAGCTTACTTTGCCAACGAAGCTAGCTTACTTTGAAAGTAGGGTAATTCGGTATTAATGATTCGTCCCCTCGAATAAATCCTTTGAATTGTTGGATAAGCCATTCTTTAGCTTGAACTGGTTGAACGTATAGCTAAGGGTCAAGCCTATCAACGGGTAATCGGGCCGGATTCGTGTTTTGGAAATCAAGTTCGAGGAAGTGATCGTATTGACATAACGGGCCGTATTGAAGACATCCCGGAAAGAGAGGGTGGCCGTCAACTTCCGTTTGAAGAATTGTTGCCGTATCGCTAGGTTGACAAACCAGAACGACTGGGTTCTTCCTTGGGTGGTTACGGAAGGGCCTACGAAATTGCCGTCAAGCTGTATCCTTGTGTATTTCCCGGTCGTGAAAGCGTTGTTCCATGCGATCTCGTAATTGGTACTGGTCTCATTCTTCCCGTCCGTCTTATACTCGTTCTCTACCCGGTAGTGATAAAGGCTACCGTTTATTTGCGTATTCCACCAACTGGTGGCCTGCAAACTGCCCGATAGTTCTATTCCGGTGGAATAATCATGTCCCACGTTCGCCATGGAATCCAAGGTAACCCCGGCTTGGTAAGGAACCCGTAATCGTTCGATCTTGTCTTTGCGGGTTCGGTGGAATAGGGAGGCAGACAAGGCATTGTCGCCGGAAGTCAAGGAATAATTCAACTCGAAAGAATGAATGTACTCTGGGCGTATATCCGGGTTACCGATCTCGGCTGTATAGTAATCCTTGTAAGTGATGTATGGCTCCATGAAATAAAGCTCTGGTCGGGTCGTACGACGGCTGTAAGCGAATAGAAGCTTCTGATTTTGTGTGAGGTTATAACCGATATGGGCGGATGGGAACAACTCAAAACGCCTTTGTAGGCGGTTCGCCCAATCTTTGGAGCTACGTAATACTTGATGCGTATGTTCTCCCCGTAATCCTACTTGAAAATCAAAAGACCGGTAGCTATCCCCAACGATCGCATAAAGGGAGTTGATCCCTTGTTGGAAATAGAACGTGTTGTAAATATCGTCACGCCAGAAGAACTCTTTGGTATCCGGGTTCCAAAACTGCATACTATAATCGCCGTCTTCCGAGTATGAGAAATATTGATAACCCGCCTTGATTTGTCCGGTTTTGCTGTATGGAAATACATAATCGGCTTTCGCACGGACGGTCCAACGATGTTCGGCCTCCCACGCACGATGACCTTGCTGGCGTACGTTGTTTTTGTCGAACAGATCGCTTTGGAAATATTCCAGAGCGTCGCCTCCATATTTCAAGAAGAAGCTACCGCTAAGGTTATGCCCCTTATCATTGAACTTATGATCCACGGCCAGATTCCCTAGTCCGAAAGTCTCATGGATATCAAAGTCGTCAAGGCTCTTGAACTCTCCGTTCTCGAATTGCTCGCCATTAGCGGAACGTTCTTCCGTATATTCCAGATCTCCTTTTCGCTTGAGTCCGGCATATCCGCCTTCCGCGTTAATAGAAAAAGTCGTTTGTTTTTGCGTATAGCTCCAACCTCCGTTGAGAATATATGCGTAGCCGTTACTTTCACGGGGGCCATTGGAATAAGAAGTCGTTGTCGTATCGTTTACCAACGTCGTTTTCTCTTGGGTAAAATGACTTTTACGAAGTCGGTTTCCCACATAACCGCCTATACGCCATTGAGACGCCTTGTTTTGTCCGGTCAACAAGAAATCCAAGGTCCGGCTCCATACCGTATTCCCGCTTAGGTTGATTACTCCGCTCAGCCCTTCCCCGAAGTTCTTCTTGGTAATGACATTGATGATCCCGACATCACCCCCAGTATCATGTTGGGCGGACGGGATGGTGATGATCTCTATATTCTGGATTTGTCCGGACGGGATCTGTTCCAAGGCTTGGGTCCCGGTAAATATACTGGGCTTTCCATCTACGTAGACCGTGAATCCGCTACTTCCCCGGAAGGTAACCTCTCCCTCGGCGTTCACCCGGATGGAAGGCGTGTTCTCTAGGATATCGACAGCGGTTCCTCCCGAGGAAAGCAGGTTGGAAGAAGCCTCGATGATCTTTTTATCCAGTTTATAGATGACTTGTTTCTTGTTGGCTACGACCTCCACTTCCTGTAAGCCTACCTCAAGCATTTGCATCGGGATAATACCCAGATCTTTGATTTGCTCTGTAAGGATAAACTCCTCTCCCATATAAACATCATATCCCAGAAAATGGATACGGATCGAATACGTTCCCGGTTTTACGGGCTGGATTAGAAAAGAACCGTTCGCTTCAGTCATAGCTTCTTCGACGATATGATCTCCATCATATAATACAACGTGAGCGTAGTCTAATGCCTTACGGGTGGTTTGATCGATTACGATTCCTTTAATACCCGGATTCGCATGGATAGATAGTAGTGCGCTAAGGAATACTAGCGATAGAAAAAGTTTTCTCATATTTTACATTCGTTTTAGAATTGATACCGCAAAGCTAGGGAAATAGGGAGGGAGCGGGCCGGACATATGTTTCATAATACCGTACAAATCGTTCAATCTTTCTGTTTTCTGTGATTTTCACCCACTTAATCTTTATATTTGGGGCATTAATCGGATGAATGGATGAGAATATACCTTTTACTGCTGTTTGTACTTATGGTAACGAGAACGCAAGCTACCAACGTTATTTTTGACCGGATAACAATGGATAGCGGGCTTTCTTCTTCCTCGGTGACCTCTATTTTGAAGGATCGTACCGGGTATGTCTGGGTCGGGACGACTGAAGGCTTGAACCGCTACGATGGATATACGTTTAAAGTATTCTTGCCCGTACCGGATTGTCCGGAAAGTATACAAAGCAGTTCTATCGATAAATTATTCGAGGATTCAGATGGAGGTATCTGGATCTTTTTTTCCTCGGGTGGGATTAGCCGTTATGACAGAGGTTCGGATACATTTTTGAATTTCACGAAAGAATGGCTTCGACAACAGTTACGTGTGTATGGTAGTCCTACTTGTTTCTCGGCCTCCGTTCCGGGACATATCTTTATAGGTACGGAGAACGGGATGTTGGAGTATGATGCTAAAGAGAAGAAATTGGTACGCCTTTCGCCGGCGGGTTCGGTAGTCTCGTCGTCTCCTGTGAATTGTTTGTATTCGGCGCCGGATCATTCGTTTTGGGTAGGGACTTTAGCTGGTTTTAGTTTGTATGACAAAGAAACAAACCACTTTCAAGATTATACGATACGGACAAATGACCGGGAGGATATCAATGCCGGCAATTTGAATGGCGTTAACGCGATCTATATCGACCGGTTTGATTATATGTGGTTAGGTACGGGACGTGAAGGGGCTTTTCGTTCGCTTGATATGGGAGAGCGAGAGATCTTCCAATCTGTCGGTCGTGAGGATACTCGGGTATATCAATTCTTGGAGACCGGTGATGGTGATTTCTGGATCGGACATAATAAGGGGGTAAGCTTGATTAGCCGGATGAACCGGCTTGCCTTGCGATGTGAGCATTTCTTTGACCGGCCGGAGGATCTGGAACCTACGGGAGAATGCCAAGTGCGATCCATCTTCGAGAGTAAGGACGGAACGGTCTGGTTTGATGATAGCCGTTTCAATCAAGGTCTTTTTTATTATTCTCCGAAGGAGAGGAAAATGGGACAGTTGAGGAACGTGCCGGAAGACGCACATTCTATCAGCAGTAACCAGATTACCTGTTTGTTTCTGGATGACTCGGATCATCTGTGGGCGGGGCATTCCACGTATGGGGTGAGCCATGCGGATTTAACACCTTCCTTGTTTCGATATACCTTGGGATACACGGAAAAAGAGAATCTGTCTTCTCTTCATATCCTAGCCGTTTATGAGGATTCGGACCTGAATCTTTGGGTTGCGACCTCTAGGGGATTAGATCGGATTAACCATAAGACTTCCCGGGTAGATATGCGTTTTACCTTCTCACCCCGAAAAAGTCCGTCCTCTTTATCCGGAAAGATTATAGGTTCTATCCGTGAGGATTCGGAGCGGAACCTATGGATCAGTTATCAAGACGCCAACCCGGACCGGTTGAATCTGGATGATTTCCGAATCCGCCCTTTTATACCGGATTACCAAGTCTCTTATGATTATCCGATCAACTCGTTGTCGGAGTTATGTAACTTATGCGTGAGCGAAGAATCTTGGTTTTGGGGAGGAGCGGATGAGGGGCGGCTTCGGGTGTGGGATACGAAGACGAGAGCACTTATCACGTATCGATATATACCGGGTGAGATGAATCCCCTTGCGTCGAATCATATTCATTGTCTGTTTGTGGACTCTTCCGGTTATTTGTGGATCGGTACGAATGCGGGGTTGGATCAATACGACAAGCGAACCGGGCGATTTGATCATTTCACGGTACAGGATGGCTTATCGGGAAATATCGTACGAGGAATCCGTGAAGGTGAGCCGGGCATCCTGTTTGTCAGCACGAATAAAGGGCTGAGTCGCTTGGATATACAAAACCGGCATATCGTTAATTATACGACGGCAAACGGTTTATTATCGAATGAGTTTATGGGTGGCGCTTGCTGTAAGCGCAAATCGGGTGAACTTGTATTTGGCAGTAATGAGGGGATCGTTTCTTTTGATCCCGTTCAGTTAACGGACGGTTTGAGAAAAATACCTGAGTCTTTGCGAATCACGAACCTCACGATCGGAGACTCACGTGAGAAGCAAGGTTTACAGGTGGGTTTTATCGCGTTCGATTATTCTCATCCCCGTAGTATCCGATACCGGTATCGTCTGGATGGATATGATACGGATTGGCGGGAGGTGGACGCCAGCGATCGTACGGCTATATATAATCGCCTACCACCGGGAAACTATGTGTTTCGGGTGGAAACTTCCGGCAATGGTTCCTATTGGAGCGCTCCCATTACCGAACCTGTCAGGATCTTTCCTCCTTGGTGGCGGACGTGGTGGTTTATTTTGCTGGTATTCGTGGTTGTATGCGTACTGTTGTATATCGCCTATAAGAGCCGGGTGCGCTGGTATCAGCTTCGCCAAGCCGAGTTGGAGCGTAAGATACAAGAACGTACACGGCTGTTGAAACAGGCCAAGCAAGAACTGGAGGAAAAAGATGCGTTGAAAACTCGTTTCTTTATGAATGTCTCTCATGAGCTTCGTACCCCTCTGACGATAATCAAGGGATTGACGGAGGATCTGGAACGGCATTCCGGTTCAGAAGAATCTTGTGGAGATAAAGAAACTTTGCGTACGATCTCCCGGAATACCAATCGCTTGATTCGGCATGTCAATGAATTACTGGATTTATCGGTATTGACCCGGGGAGTTCCTTCCCCGCATATTGTTTGTGCGGATCTCAGTCGATTCTTAAAGGAGATTTCGGAAACCTTTATTCCTTTGGCCGATTCCTATAAAATTGCGTTTACGTATTCGATTGCCCCGGATATCTCAATCGCTTATTTTGACAAGAATATCCTAGAGCAGGTTCTATATAATTTACTGTCGAACGCATTTAAGTATACGCCGGATGGTGGTTCGGTAAGCTTTTCCGCTTTATTGGAGCAAAGCTCATCCGATGCGGTCATGACTTTACGAATTACGGATAGTGGAATCGGCATTCCCCCCGAATCGTTACCGTATATTTTTGATCAATATTATAAGGGGGAATCGATAGCGTTTCGCCGCTCGGAGAGTTCGGGGATCGGCCTTGCGTACACAAAAGAGCTATTGGAGTTACATAAGGCAACCATTCAATGTGAGAGTGAATTGGGGAAAGGTTCTGTTTTTACGGTTGCCTTGCCTATATCGGAAGAGGCTTATCCTGAGGAGTGGTTGGAGTATTCGGAACCTAAAATGGAAGAGGCATCTTTGCGGGAATCAGTTCCATTGGAAGGAACAAACCCGGTCCCGGAGAATCTACGACAAACGCTTTTGTTTGTAGAGGATAATGAGGATCTATGTCGTTATTTGATGAATGCTTTTCAAACGGATTACCGGGTCGTGATAGCGAAAAACGGAAAGGTCGGCTTGGAGAAAGCCATGGAGATCCTACCGGACGTGATTGTCTCGGATGTAATGATGCCGGTCATGAATGGGATTGAATGTTGCGAGGCTTTGAAAACGGATGAACGGACGGCCCATATACCGGTTATCCTATTGACTGCTTTAGCGGAAGAACGTCAACAATTGGAAGGGTATGGAGCCGGAGCGGATGATTATCTGCCTAAACCGTTCAGTCTTGCTGTCTTAAAAGCGAAGATCAAGAATCTGCTCAAACGTAGTGAGCAACTAAAGTTATATTTCAGGGATCGGTTCGACTTGCGTACTCCGGAGCAAACCATCGCCGATCTGGATAAGGAATTTGTTTCGAAAGTGACAAGGGTCGTTCTGGCCCATTTGCAGGACCCGGAGTTTGATGTAGAGCTTTTCTGTTCCGAGATGGCGATGAGCCGTGCCAGCTTATTTCGGAAATTAAAGTCTACTACTGGTTGCTCCGCTTCCTCATTCACCCGTAATATACGTATAAAGCGTGCCGCCGAGTTATTGGGGCAGCACGCTTATTCGATCGGGGAGGTAGCTGCTCAGGTCGGCTTCTCCGATCCGAACTATTTTACCCGTTGCTTTAAAGAAATTTACGGGATCACTCCGAGTGAGTTTATTCAGACTTCACCGAGTTCACAGGATTCTCATTCGCCGCTTGCCAGTTCCGGAAAGTAACGGTACCGATCGTAACCGAGAGAATGATTAGGAAAGCTACGATGAAGACCCAAAGATGGAGTGGTGTTTTATAAGCGAAATTCTCTAGCCACTGTTGTGTTCCCATCCATGCTATTGGGATCGAGATGATGAAGCAAACGGAGACGATCCGGATATAAGTCTTGTTGAACATCAAAAGAATCTGTCCGGTAGTCGCTCCGTTGATCTTGCGGATACCGATCTCTTTCCGGCGGTATTGCGTCTCAAATAGCACGAGTCCGAATACACCTACGATAGAGATCAAGATCGCCATTATTCCGAATAGGGAGATTAGTTTACCCAGTGTTTGTTCTTTCTGATATAAATTGTTTAAGATGGTGTTGTAGAAAGAGATCTCGAAAGGGAAAGTCGGATCGATCTCTTTCAATGTTTCCCGGACGTGGGCGACAGCTTCCTGTAAATTCGTTTTCGAATTGAAGCGGATATAGGATACCAATTTAGGATTGGGTATATCGTTATTCAATGCGAATACGAAAGGCGAGCTTGCGATCCGGCAAGAGTTAAACCGAAAATCCTTGCTGACTCCTAGAACCGTACGATCATTGAAACGATCTCCGGGATGTAAGTGGAAATCCCGCTCTGCCGCCGGATTGATGATATAATCACTTTGTGCCTTGTTTAAATCCTCCCGTGTAAAATCCCTTCCTTCCTCTACTTGGATATCCATGACGGAAAGGAAATTCTCGGAGGCATAGAATACCTTGAAGAATACATCCTTATCTTCATGACGGGCATATTCGAGATCGATCATGTCATCTTCTTTCGATAACTCGTAGACGGAGAAGGCCACATCCTCTATTCCCGGATAATCTTTAAGTTTCTGGATATATTGGGGCTTATGCTTGGCGTAGATCTCCGGTGTCAGGTTCACGATGGCTACTTGGTCTTTATTGAATCCTAGTTGCTCGCTAGAGGTCATGAAATGGTTCTGAAGTCCCATGAATAAGGTGACAATAATCAAGGCGATCGATACCGTGTATTGGAAACCGATCAGGGCGACACGTACTTTTTTCCCTTTGGGACTAAGACCGAAAGAGCCCTTTAGTACCAAGGCTGGCGCATAGGAGGTACTTCATATAGCTGGATAAAGTCCCGCCAAGCAACCCGTCAAGATAGCGATCAGTGCAGTGAGAAGGATCAGGCCTTTGTATTGACTAAGACGTATATCCGCATCTACCCAATTAGCGATCGGTGTGTAAGACAAATCGTTTACGATGAATAAGGCGAGAATGTAGGATATCAAGCAGATCACGATCGATTCAATCAGTGAGATGGCTTGTAACTTATAGATGGAGCATCCTAATACCCGGTGCGTATTGATCGTTTTCAATCGTAGGGGAATCAACGAGGTTGTGAGATTGGTAAAATTGATTCCGGCGATGAATAAGATGAGGAAAGCGATACCCAGTAACACATAATTTGTCTCCCGGTGACCTTTCGGATTAAAGTCGAAAGTTGTATCATGCGTGTAATAAACTTCCTTTAAGGGGGTTAGACGTAATGCGATCTCTTGCGCTGAACCCATTTGGCTTTTAGCGAAATCGAAAGTCTTGTTGAAATGATCCAATACCTCCTCTTTATTTAGGGGATCGTCTAGCGTGACGTATATTTCGTTGGCATACATTTGCCAAGAACTTTTTAATAGATCCAGTTGGTCCATCGGGACGTAAATACGGTTTTGTACTGTAGTATTTCCCGGGAAATCCTTATAGACACCCCCAATAGTAAGTATCGTGGTACTTACAGGTTGCCAGCCACTACTGCCGGACATCCGGATACGTTTACCGATAGCGGATTGTTTGTCGAACAGCCTTTTGGCGACACTCTCCGGAATGAGTACGGAGCCGGGAATGGATAGGCATCCGACGGAACCTTCTTTCATGTGGAAATCAAAGACATCTGAGATATTGGGTAGACAAAGCTGGAAGTTTTCCTTAAATACTTTCGCTTCTCCTTGATCGTCTACCTCGTCGATTTGGCAATACCGTTCTCCTCCGTAGAATGGATAACGGTAGGAGTAATCCGTGATATGAGCGGATGAGTTAACAAAAGCATCGCTAAACATTAGGCAATGGATGGCGTTATGCTCGAATTCTCCGTGATTTGCCTCTAGCCGGAAGGTTCTGCCCGATTTACTGTGCATGGCATCGTAATTCATCTCGTAATCCACCTGCATTACTATCAGGAGGAAGGCGGCGAAAGCGATTGTCAAGCCGAAGAGGTTTAACACGACGGCGGTCTTAAACCGCTTGAATAGATAAAGTAAGTTTCGAATCATTAGTTTCATTGTAACAGGTTTTAAATATATTCATTTTTTAGAAAAGAAGCAAATAATGTGCCATCGATGTAACGTTCTGCTAATCATAAGATAATAGAAAAATGCTTAGAAACGATTGTGTGTGCCTTCGCACGGTGCACGTTCGCTTTCGCACGTTATTTGATTTTAATTCGTAAGTTTGCGGATGTTTTACATATAGAAAGATAATTCGGAAATATCAGCATGGAAACTTCAAATAAACTCTGTTATTGGTTCCTTTTTTATAAAGACCAACTGTTGCTTCAGAAAGAGAATGATACGTATACCATCCCTTATGGCGAGAATCCCCCAGTTCCGGTTTCTCATACGCTGGAGGTTGATTACCGGGATGGACTTCCCGCGCGTACGGCAGAATTAGATACTCCGGTGGAGGGGAATGACCGTTACGTACATATGGGGTTGCGTGCCTCTTGGGATTATATCTCGAGAGCGTGTTACGAGAAGGCGGGTAAGGCTTTTCAATTGCTTTATTGGGATAGCCATAGCCGTTTCTGCCCGGTATGTGGTACTCCTACCGTACAGACTACGTCGATCATGAAGCAATGTCCTTCTTGCAAACATGAGATTTATCCGACAATCTCAGCAGCGATGATCGTCTTGATCCGTAAGGAGGATTCGATTCTTTTGGTACATGCCCGTAATTTCCGGGGAACTTTCCATGGATTAGTGGCCGGATTCTTAGAAGTTGGCGAGACCTTGGAAGAGTGTGTGCGTCGGGAGGTCCGTGAGGAAACGGGTTTAGAGGTCGATAATATCACTTATTTCGGAAACCAACCCTGGCCTTATCCGAGTGGCTTGATGGTAGGCTTTGTAGCGGATTATGTAAGTGGGGAAATTAAGTTGCAGGATGAGGAACTAAGTTCTGGTGCCTTCTATACCAAAGATAACTTACCGGAGATCCCCCGTAAGTTGAGCTTGGCCCGTAAGCTAATCGATTGGTGGTTGGATCATCAATGAGGAGTCCTTTTTTGCGGCCTCTGCCTGTTGTCTTTCGAATTTCTTCCTTTTAGAGATGACATCCGGGGTAGGGAGGTTACCGTAGTTTTGCCAAGTTCCGTTGCGTTTTGCGTTGCGTTTATGGACATATGTTTTCCGGCTGGTCATCCTTCCTAGATCGAAGGTAGCTAGTGAGGTACGACCACTGGACGGAGTCCTTTTCAATTCATCTAAGATAGATTGATAGACAGGCAGTATCTTTTTATACGGTGGATTATGTCGCCAGAATACCGATGGCGGTAAATCCTTCAATGCTACTTTTCGGTGTGTCGTATCGTCTTGTTGGATATATTCTGAGAAATCTTTGGTGATAGGGATATTGCTGGGAGCGGCCAGTTGAGGTTTCCCCATCGGTTTTCCTGGTTCCGGGTTGAGGAAAGAACCGCTTTGGATTGCTTTTTGGAATTCAGGGTTCAATTTGATGGAATCTTTGCCTGCTAATACATCCTTTAGCCAGATCGAATCTTGCTCAGTCCATTGCGCATAGCCTAAGTGTATATTTATACAGACGAAAAATCCAATCAATAGTGGTCTCATGAATGCCTGAATTGTTAATTGTGTTCAAAGATAGTCTTCCTTCTTTCTCCTCGTTTTTTCTTTCGCTTAAATAGTCTTACCGTTTACTTAATCTTAACCCTCTTTGCGGACTATTAATTTAACAGTTCATCTGCGCACGATAATCGTTCGATTACGCACGCTTCTTCCATTGATTTAATACCTACCTTTGAGGCATCACAAACTAGTTCAGCGCTTATGAAAAAGGGAAAACTATTAATTATAGATGATAATGAGGACATCCTTTTTGCCCTTAACTTATTACTGGAGCCCTATATGGAACAAATAAGAGTGGCTACGCAACCGGAGCGCATCGATCATTTCATGCGGACTTTTATCCCGGATATTATCTTGTTGGATATGAATTTCAAACGGGATGCTATTAGTGGTCAGGAGGGTTTCTATTGGCTGGAGAAGATAAAGAAGATAGACCCGGACGTGGTGGTTCTTTTTATGACTGCCTATTCGGATACGGATAAGGCCGTGCGGGCGATTAAGGCGGGAGCTACCGACTTTATCCCGAAACCTTGGGAAAAGGAGAAATTACTCGCTACACTCTCTTCGGCATTGGAACTTCGGGAGAGTAGGGCGGAAGTGCGAAATTTAAAGAAACAAGTTGAGATTCTTAGTTCACCCGAGGATGCTGGCTTCGAGATCATCGGTGAAAGCGAACCGATGCAGGCTATTTTCGCTACGGTCGATAAATTAAAGAATACGGATGCCAATATATTAATCTTGGGGGAGAATGGAACCGGTAAAGATTTAGTTGCCCGCGCCTTATATCATCAATCTCCGCGTTCGGGGAATCTTTTCGTCGGGATCGATGTGGGCTCTATTCCGGAACAACTTTTCGAGAGTGAATTATTCGGCTATGAGAAAGGGGCTTTTACGGATGCCCGTAAGGAAAAGCCGGGACGAATGGAGGTAGCTTCCGGTGGTACCTTGTTCTTGGATGAGATCGGGAACTTAAGCCTTTCCATGCAAGCGAAACTGTTGACCGCTTTGGAAAAACGACAGATAACCCGCTTGGGAGCAACGCAACCTATACCGATTGATATCCGGTTGATCTGCGCAACGAACGTGAATATCCATCATCTTGTGGCAGAAGGTACTTTCCGGCAAGATCTTTTATATCGTATTAATACGATCGAGTTACATATTCCTCCCTTGAGGGAACGAGGAAATGACGTGATCTTATTGGCTGAACATTTCTTGTCGAAGTATGCCCATAAATATAAGAAAGACTTGAAGGGCATTAACAGGGATGGGAAGAATAAGCTACATAATTATGCTTGGCCCGGTAATGTACGTGAACTGCAACATGCGATTGAACGGGCGGTTATCTTGTCTGAAAGTAATTGGCTAAGGCCGGAAGACTTTATTCTGCGTTCTGTCCCGCTTAGGGATAAGGAACCATCCGATGAGTTAAATTTGACGGTATTGGAGAAAGAAGCGATCGAACGTGCCTTACGTCGTGCCGAGGGGAATATCACTCGTGCCGCCGAGCTTCTAGGGATTACCCGCTTTACCTTGTATCGTAAATTGGAGAAATTTGGCTTATGATACGTTACTTGTTGTTCGCTCGTATTTTGGGGATCGTGGTCTTGTCTTTTACTGCCTCATTCTTAGTGCTGAAAGGGTTTTTGTTTATTCCCGCGCTGTTCGGATTTTGTATTCTTGCGCTTTCGGTTTTCTTATATAAGGATCAGCAAAAGACTGTTAAGCGGATGGAATACCTGATAGAGAGTATTCATTACGGGGATCTGAGCTTGTTTTATCCTTCCGATTCAATGACGGAAGACGAAAAGGCTTTGGCCTCTTCTATGAACGCTGCCTTGGAAGCTTTACGGAGTCGATTGTATAATTCGGTGGTCGCTGAGGCGGAAACCGAGGCATGGCAGAAACTTATCCGGGTATTGACGCATGAGATCATGAACTCGCTCGCACCGATCACCTCCCTGAGCGACACACTGCTGCATATCGACCGGACGATGAACGCCGACGTAGCCCGTGGGCTGGATACGATCTCTATCGGAGACGGTAGCCGAGCGTGCGACGATAAATGGCATGAATGAGAAAGACTACGCTATTATGGTACAAGCCATGCAAACGATCCACCGAAGAAGTAAGGGGTTATTGGATTTTGTCGAGAATTATCGGAAATTAACCCGTCTGCCTTTACCTACTTTACGAAACTTCTCGGTTTCGGCTCTCTTTGACGATATCCGGCTTCTATTCCCGGAGAAATCCGATATCCTCTTCTTTCATGTAAAGCCGGAAGACTTGAATTTATATGCGGACCGGATCATGGTGGAACAAGTATTAATTAATCTATTGAAAAATGCGATAGAGGCTTGTGAAGAATCCTTATCCCCTCAAATTATAGTGGAGGCTGTCCAAAAAAACGGTATGGTAATTATTTCGGTGATTGATAATGGTAGCGGAATTGTTCCCGAGGCAATCGACAAAATCTTCGTTCCTTTCTTCACGACTAAATCTAAAGGTTCCGGCATCGGATTAAGTCTTTGCCGGCAGATCATGAACCGTCATAGAGGAAGTATTAGTCTCGACTCTCAAGTAGAGAAGGGTTCCTCTTTCGTTTTGCGTTTTCCGATTGTTACCAAACGGATTCTATAAATAAGTATTAATACATGCGATTAGCTTATCCGGCTTGATCGGTTTAGCGATGTAAGAGGAGAATCCGCTTTGTTTTACCCGTTCCTCATCTTCCGCGAAGGCGAAAGCTGTTACGGCGATGATAGGAATGGACTGGTTCTTTTCCCGAATTACCCGTGTAGCCTCATAGCCGTCTACGATCGGCATTTTTAGGTCCATTAGGATTAAGTCCGGTTGATATTTATTGAATAAATCGATCGCTTGTTCCCCGTTCCATGCGTGTATAAGGTTATAATCTTTCAACATGGCTTGGAATAAAGTATAGTTGCTTTCGTTATCTTCCGCTATTAATAGGGTTGCAGATTTGGATGACTGGCTCTTCTGTACATTCTCGGTCTTTGGTTTCTCATGCGGGACTTCCTGCATCTCTAGTATCGAATAGGGCAACGTAAACCAGAATGTAGAACCTTTTCCTTGCTCTGATTCCACCCCTATATCTCCACCCAGACGCTTGATAATCATCTGGCAAATCGATAATCCCAGCCCCGTTCCTTGCACAAAGCTATTTAACTTAACGAAACGGGTGAAAACTTGACCGATCTTATCCTTGGCGATACCGCATCCCGTATCTTTTACATAGAAATACAACTCATCGTCTCTACGGCGGTAGCCAAACAGGATGCTACCTTGAGTTGTGAACTTGATGGCATTGTTGATAAAGTTGGTAATGACTTGGGAGACCCGGTTACGGTCGGTGCGTAAGATACAATTCGGGATCTTCTCGACAAAGCATACCTGCACACCATCTTGCGCCTTCAAACGGGAAGACTGCTCGATATCGGAGAATAGTTGATTGACATCTACGTCTGAATCCACGAATTCTAGCGTACCCGCCTCTATCTTGGCTAGATCGAGAATATCATTGATCAATTGCAATAGCAGGTCGTTGTTGCTATTAATGATATTGATATATTCCTCTTTATCCTCCATATTCTCGGTTACGGCCAATAATCCGGAGAAACCGACGATCGCATTCAATGGCGTTCGAATCTCATGACTCATATTCGCCAAGAATGCGGATTTCAAACGATCGGACTCTTCCGCTTTCTCTTTCGCTTTCCTCAGTTCGTTCTCCGCCTGTTTTTGTTTTGTCACGTCTTCTTTCTTGAAAATAACCCCGATAAGGTTGTTGTGCTCGTCTAATACAGGGTTCGCCAAAATATGAAGATACTTTCCATCGCCGAACTCATTCGTGATATCGACCTGCTTTTTGGTTTCCATGGCCTTTGCGACCGTGCAACGGGTACAATAAGGCTTTACTCCGTTCTTGACCAAGAAGCAATTAGCCGGACCGAATTCAGGGATACAGTCATGGAACTCTACCTCGTTTCTCCATTTTACGGTATAATCCGGCTTGATGAAATAGATAGAAGCTTGGATATTATTCATGATTAGTATATTATCTTTCTGTAGATCCAATAACTTATCTTTCAGCTTATTGGTCCGGATAAAGAAGATTAATATCATAATCAGGAAAATAAACAATACGGTGATTACGCTTAGCAATATCTCGAACCTGTATTTGGAGAATAGGCTCGGGTCCTCGTTGATAATAGTAGCGTCGTGGGGCAATGACAGTTTGCTGATATCAAAAGCCTTGATCTTTGAAGCGTCGAACACATATCCATTGGGGATGATTTGGGGATGGATATCTTTAGGGGCGATTTTCTTCTCCAATATACTTAAAGCCTCTTTCGCCAAATCGGAACCTATAGGCCTGTATTTGGGACTGAAACCTCCGATGGCCCAGTGCCCTATGCCGACGGATGCCAATGTGAATGTTGGGATTCTGGGATTGGCGGTCATCATGGTATACGTGGCATTTCCAACATAATACCCGTCGTTCACGTCTACACGCCATGTACCGATCAATATCACGGTCTGATCCGGCAGGTTCTTGATTTGCTCAACGATGGTGTAGATATTATTCTTTCTTCCATCCAGTAATATCAAGTTCAGATCCTTGATATTTTCCATTTCCTTTTTTACCAAGGTCTGCATAGCTAAACCACCGTAGGTATTATCGGTGATTAATGCTATATTTTGAGTTTTGGGATATAGCTTACGTATTAACCGGATATTTTCTTTTACGTCATAAGAATACAAGAACCCGCCAAGGTGTAAACCTTTATCTACGTACTCTTGGATATCGATGTATTTCGGCTCCCATTCGGCGACATTTAAATCCGAGTCGGGTAATAAGATCGCATTCTTACTGATCATACCGCATAAAACCGGTATATCAGGCTTGTATTCTTGGGAGATATAAGAAGCCCATGCCTCTTGACCTAAGATAATGATAAGCTGAGGGGTATTATTTTCCTTATATTTATCCAATATACCTCTCATCTTACCGTCCCATAAGGGGGCTTCCGGGAGGCTCTTACAGTTCATGTTCTCGATAACCACCGGCGAGATACCACCTCCCCGCTTATATTCCTCCATAAACTCGGAAATATTGGCGGTCGTATTACGTGTATCGGGATTGTAGGAGCTAATGATTAAAATAGGGCCTGCATTATCTGTAGCGTATAAGTGGAAAGAAAAGACCAGACTTAACACGATAAAGAGTACGAATCGTATGTAGTTTTTTAATAATGTCATTCTTTACCTACCTATTCATGTGCTTATTTGCGATTAAAGTACTATTTGTTATTAATACAGACCACAAAAATAGGAAAGATTTATGATTAATTGCTGAAATTCAAAATAAAAAGAATCTATTACGCCTAAAATCTATAACTCGATCATCACTCCGATACTTGGGAGAAGCGTTCCTGTAAGACGTTCTATCGGTCTTAATTCGTACCGTTGTTCATATATGGGAGCTTCCGGGTTGATAATTTTACCCGTTTTGATATATACGTCTTGCTCTTTGTATTTGGAATTCAATATGTTTTGGATGTCGATATAGGCTCCAAGCATGATCTTTTTGAAGTAAAATGTTTTATCGATACGGATATCTAACTGCGTGAATGGCTTGAGCCGTTCGCTGTTAAACCGGCTGTAATCATAGTATAGCCCGTTATTAGCGTCCCAAGCTTCTACATAACTACTCTTTTCTACATCGTAAGGCGTATAGGGAGCGCCTCCTACTATCCGGAACTTGGCGCCTACGTCCCAGTTCTTGGGTAAAGAATAAGTCCCGCTAAACGTGAACAGATGCTTATTGTCCCAAGCCGAAGGAAGATAAGTGTCCATATTTCTCCCATCCTTGAATTCGCTTCTTACCAAAGTGTAGGACGCGATGAAAGTAAGCCCTTTATAATTATACCAACGTCCCATGATCTCAAGCCCATAAGCTCGCCCTGTAGCGGTAGATGATACGGCCTCATTTCCCAAGACACCATAGTCAGTACCTTTCGACGCGAGTGGGATACTGTCGAGTATGGACATCGGATAACGATCATAATGTTTATAGAATCCTTCGGCCGTGAATTTCAAGTATGAGGTAGGACGGTATTCCAAGCCTAATCCGGCTTGGTCGCTTCGGATATAGCTTAAATGATTTGCCCGGTTTACATAATTACCTTCATTATCCTTGAATCCCAATGTCGTATAAGGAGGAAGCTCGTAGTAGCGTCCGATATTTGCGTTTATATAAAGCGGATCGGACAAGCGGTAGGATAAGGATAGGCGAGGAGATAACTGATCTAACAAATTATTCATATCCGAGGAATAATTGTTTGCGTCCGCACGAACACCTAAAGAGGTGGTAAACCGCTCGTTATAACTCTCATAAATAGCCGTGGCATAGATACCCCACTTCCATATGCCAAGGTCTGTTTGATATACGATGGTACGGGGGATAGAGGTAAATTGCTTTTGATAGGTGTCATTCGTGTATTGGGCGTATTCGATGTTTCCTCCGACATTCAATTGAATGAATGGTAAGCGGAACGTGTTTTCCGTTCGGAACTTATTCTCAATCTCGTCCGAACGGTAATTTAAGGAGAGATTCTCTACTTGGCTTTCATCATTGTCTTTGTATTTAATATTCTTATTGTTGGTCTGGCTGCGGCTAATAATGACCGAGTAGAGATTTTTACCGGCGTAGTGTTTATAAACCGCTCCAAGGGTATACGTTTTTTGTTTTACGACCGGCAAGTAAGAGAGGATATATTGGTTTTTCTCGCTCATGTCTTTCATTCCTGTATTCAGCTTCATATCATCGATCGCCCCTAATCCGAGAACTGTAAGCTCATTCTTGGGGTTGAAGGAGTGCTTAATCTTGAATTGGGCATCCGTGAAAGTAGGTAAGAACGGCAAGCCGATCATATCGAAAAGGAATTGAAGGTAAGAGCGACGAACAGACACTTGGTAAGTGGTCTTTTTTCCTAGCGGTCCATTAGCGGACACACCGATATCTGAGGCTCCTAGGACTCCTCGCAATGAGAATTTCTCCTTATTTCCATCTTGTAGTTTAAAATCCAATACCGAACTTAAAGTGTTCCCTTTGGATGCGGGGAATGCGGCCGAATAAAAGTTGACCTCCCGGATAAAATCGGGATTGATAATCCCGACCGGACCTCCGGAGGCTCCTTGGGTAGAGAAATGGTTGATATTCGGTATCTCTACGCCATCCAAAAAGAAACGGTTCTCCGAGGGACCTCCTCCTCTTACCATCAAGTCGTTACGAAACGCTGCCGTAGACGCTACTCCCGGAAAGGTTTGTACTACCCGGGAGATATCCCGGTTTCCTCCCGCGCTTTTCTCTATCTCCTTGAAACCGATTACACGAAGTCCTAGCGGACTTTCGGCGGTTTTACGGAACGGAGAGGCTACTACGCTAACCTCTTGCAGATTCTGGCTGGCTTCCTCTAGCTCGATCGGGAAGAATATATCTTTATTCGCTAGTCTGAATTCGGCGGTAACGAAGGGCTTATATCCCAGAAAGGAGGATTGGAGACGATAGCTTCCGGGTGATATGCCGGATATCTCGAATAATCCGGTGGAATCGGTGACCGCCCCTTGCGTCGTGTTCCATACCACTACGTTAGCGAAAGGTATCGGCTGTCCGCTTGACGCGTCTTTTACAACTCCCTTGATAGAGAAGGAGCGCTGTTGACCGATAGCGGCTTGTATGGTACATAATAAGAATAGTAAGAAGTAAAGATGGCGTCTATCCATATCTTATATCATATTTATAGCGGTAAAGATAAGTATTATTCTGATTCGTATGTATTATCTTTGCATACATATGGAGAAAGAATTACAGATAACGGCGGATGGAAGCCATACACTATATATTCCGGCGATGGATGAACATTATCATTCCGTGAACGGGGCCCTGCAGGAATCAAGACATATATTTATAGAGGCGGGATTGCATGCGCTTGAAAAAGACTTTATCCGAATCGTGGAGATTGGCTTCGGTACAGGGCTGAACGCCTTCTTGACATTGAAGGATGTCGAGCTATCTCAAGCACATCATATTGATTATCATACAGTAGAGTTATACCCGCTTCCTTTAGATACGATTCGTGCCTTGAATTATGGGGAGCTGATCTGGCCGGAGAGAAAAGAGTTATTCTTAGCCTTGCATGAAGCGGAGTGGAATACTCCCGTTTCAATCTCAGAGCGCTTTACACTTCATAAAATAGAAGGAAATAGTAACGCCTGTGAACTACCGGATGATATCGATTTGATCTATTTCGACGCGTTTGCGCCCGAGAAACAACCGGAGATGTGGAATCAAGAAATCTATAATCGTTTGTATGCTCATACCGCACCGGGCGGAGTGATCGTAACCTATTGCGCAAAAGGAGAGGTACGCAGAGGTATGCAAGCGGCTGGTTTTGAGATGAGCCGTCTTCCCGGTCCTCCGGGCAAGCGACATATACTTAGGGGAATTAAAAATTGAGAATTGAAAGTTACAGAGCGTATTCCTCGGTATTTTCAATTCTCAATTCTCAACTTTCAATTATTTAAGCATTGCCTCGATCTTTTCTACGAACTTATCCTTAGCCGTAGCGCCTACTACTTTATCAACCATCTTACCGTCTTTGAAGAAAAGAACGGTAGGGATGTTGCGGATACCGAATCGTCCGACTACATCGTCATTCTCGTCAACGTTCATTTTACCGATCGTCACACGACCTTCGTATTCGGTTGCCAACTCATCAATGATAGGAGATACCATGCGGCAAGGGCCACACCACTCTGCCCAAAAGTCAAGAACCATGGGCTTTCCGGAGTTAACCAACTCCTCGAAATTAGCGTCTGTAATTTGTAGTGCCATTTTGAATTACGTATTATTTAATTATGAATTATAATCTAATGATTGTTATGACGCCAAAAGTACAAATTCTTTCAGCGTCGTACAACTTTAACCATTAATTTTAAAATCGATATTCTCGTTCTCCTGTAAAAAGTCTACCAGCTCACGGGTCACGTTTAAGCGGATATTTTGGGAGAAGAGATTTAGGGAAATATTATGTTCCCCATCGACAACCTTAAAATATAACAGGCTATGGCCCGGATTGTTCTTGATCAATACCGAAAGCTCATTGATTGTCGGCTCGTCCAAATCATGGATCGGGACCGTGATACTGATTTTCTCGATCAGCTTGTCTTTCTCGTCTTGCAAAAGGTTGACGGTACCAATCTTGAAGTCCAGTTTATTGGGGTCCCAGCGGCTAGGCTCTACACGGGCTGTGATCAAGAGATACATCCCTATTTTACCATACTTGCTGTATTCGATATAATCCTGTCCGAAAAGAGGGATCTCGCCACTACCCGTGAAATCCTCGATCTTCAAGATTCCGTAAGGCTTTCCGTTCTTGGTCATTCCTTCCCGGAAACCGGTGACGATACCACCTAATAAAACCTCCCGGCCTTGTAAGGTTTCCCGCTCGTTAAGTTCTACCATGCCGGTATTACATACATACTTTAATATGATACGGTATTCATCCAACGGGTGGGCGGATAGGTAAATACCGACCAACTCCTTCTCTTTATTTAGGCGTTCGAGATCGCTCCAACGCTCGCATTGCGGGATCTCCGGTTTAGCGATGGCGATCAAGGCGTCTCCACCGAATAAAGAGTTGACTGCCGTGCTCTTATCCATCTGGTATTTGTTACCATAGCGAACCAAGGTATCCAAGAACAATTCCCCTTTTCCACTGTCGGTGAAGAACTGCTCACGCTGGATACCGAAGTTATCGAACGCTCCGGCCAAAGCCATGGACTCTATGTTTTTCTTATTGCAAGCGGTCAAGTTCACCCGTTCTACGAAATCGAAGATACTCTTGTACGGGCCGTTCTTCTTGCGTTCCTCTATGATATTTTGTACGGCTGACTCACCTACGCCTTTCACGGCGCCTAGCCCGAAGCGGATGTTCTTGTTCTTATCTACGCTGAACTTCAAGATAGACTCGTTCACGTCCGGTCCCAATACTTGAATACCCATCGCTTTACATTCATCCATGAACTTCGTGATATCCGTGATATTGGATAAGCTTCGGCTCAAGACGGCGGCCATATACTCGGACGGGAAGTTCGCTTTCAAGTAAGCGGTCTGATAAGCCACCCATGAGTAACAAGTAGCGTGACTCTTATTGAATGCGTATGAGGCGAACTTCTCCCAGTCGGACCAGATCTTATTTAAAGTTTCCTCTTTATAGCCGTTGGCTTGACCACCAGCCATAAATTTAGACTTCAAGTGGTTCATCTTCTCGATCAACTTCTTACCCATCGCCTTACGTAAGGCATCACTCTCACCACGCGTGAAGTTAGCGAGCAAACGGGATAGAAGCATGACCTGCTCCTGATAGACCGTAATACCGTACGTATCTTTTAGGTAGCGTTCCATGACG
>ERZ779725.413-NODE-413-length-28865-cov-2.438320_pt1 | contig 28865 bp, 13 predicted proteins | sample MGYA00511890_ERZ779725 | MGnify/ENA primary metagenome ERZ779725 (study PRJEB29588, sample SAMEA2148549) | human gut metagenome | biome: human gut; feature: human-associated habitat; material: faeces | place: Denmark | collected 2008/2010 ...
CTCCGCCGCCACGGCGGTATGGGGGTCGATGAGGTAGTTGTGATCCTGCCAATACCGGCGGATGGTTTCCTCCGTTTCCTCCTCCGAACAGCAGCCGCCCCAGAAGGCATCGTCCAGCTTTGCTTTGATGTTGTCGGATACCTGATACCGACCCGTGCTGCCCAGTGCATCCATATACATCCGGATTTCGGCGTCGTTCTCCCCGGAGAGGTCAAACAGCAGCCGTTCCAGATTACTGGAGATCAGAATGTCCATCGAAGGACTGATGGTGGTGTGGAAGGGCCGGTTCCGGTCATAGATGCCGGTGCGGAGGAAGTCCGTCAGCACGTTGTTGCTGTTGGAGGCGCAGATCAGCCTGTTTACCGGCAGGCCCATGCGCTTTGCGTAGTACGCTGCCAGAATATCGCCGAAGTTGCCGGTGGGGACGCAGAAGTTCACCTTGTCCCCCATGGCGAGAGCGCCGTCCCGCGCCAGATCGCAGTAGGCAGAGATGTAGTACACCACTTGGGGCAGGATACGGCCCCAGTTGATGGAGTTGGCAGAGGACAGGAAATACCCCCGCTTGTCCAGCTCCGCCCGGACAGCTTCATCGGAGAAGATACGCTTAACGCCGGCTTGAGCATCATCAAAGTTGCCGATGACCGCCCGGACATCCACATTCTCTCCCTCCTGCGTCACCATTTGCCGCTCCTGCACGGGAGAGACGCCGTTCTTGGGGTAGTAGACCTGAATACACGTCTGGGGCACATCCGCAAAGCCGGCCATGGCCGCCTTGCCGGTATCGCCGGAGGTGGCCGCTAAAATGCAGGCTGTCCGCTTTTCGCCGGTTTTCCGCAGTGCGGCGGACAAAAGCTGAGGCAGCATTTGCAGTGCCATATCCTTGAACGCGGAGGTGGGACCGTGCCACAGCTCAAGAAAAAAGGTTTTCGGGTCATATTCATACAAAGGGGCAGTATTTTCACCGCCAAATTTACCGTTTCCGTAAGCTTTTTCCGTAAAATCGCAAAGATCTTCAAACGTAAATTCTTTGAGGTACATATTTAGTATATACGCCGCACGTTTTTTGTAGGACGCATTTTTTAAATATGAATATATTTCTTCCGTAAGCTTCGGAAATTCCGAGGGAACAAAAAGACCGCCGTTTTTTGAAAGTCCTTCTTTTATAGCCTCTGCCGCAGTTACGGTATCGTTATTGTTTCTTGTACTTACATATCTCATGATACTGTTTTCCTTTCAATGATTAATACAATATATTTTATTATACTTCATTTCTTTGCTTTTTTCAAGAGTAAATGAAAAAATATTTTAAAAAAAATTAAAAAATTTCAAAATATATTGACGTTTGGGGTTCATTTGTGCTAAAATTAAGTCGGAGGATTTAAGATGAACATTATATTTATTGGTATGCCCGGTTCGGGAAAAAGCACACTCGGTGTTGTTACGGCAAAAATTCTGGGTATGGATTTTTTGGATTCCGACGTTTTTATTCAGAATAACGAAAACAGAAAATTGCAAGAAATCATAAACAAGGACGGAACAGAAAGCTTTTTGGAAACGGAATGTAAAAACATTTTGAAAATTGATGTTAAAAACACGGTTATTGCAACGGGCGGAAGCGTCGTTTTAAAAGACGAGGCAATGAAGCATTTAAAAAAAGGCGCAATTACGGTGTTTTTGGACGTCCCGCTTTATGACCTGAAAAAACGTATTTATAATACAAGCGACCGAGGAATTGCAATGAAGGACGGAGAAACAATTGACGATATTTACAGAATCCGCCGTCCGTATTACAAAAAATATGCGGATATAACGGTAAAAACAGGGCATATGTCATCTCGGACAGCTGTCGGTAAGGTTGTGGACGCAATCCGCAAAAAAATAAATTCATAAAATATTTTCGGAGGTTTTTTCTTATGTACAACGTTATAGTGGTTGACGATGAAAAAATAATCAGAAACGGAATGAAAAACTACATAAACAGACACAGCGTTGATTTCAGAGTAATTGAAGATTTCGCCGATGGCAAAGATGCGGAGGAATATTTGAAAAGCGTGCTTGAAATGAATGCCGAAGACGTATCCGTTGTTATAACCGATATTCGTATGACGGATATGTCGGGTCTTGAATTGAGCCAATGGATATACGAAAACATGAAAAGCGTTATCGTTGTAATTTTAAGCGGCTATAAAGAATTTGATTATGCCAAAGAAGCCATGAGCTACGGTGTGAAAAGATACCTTTTAAAGCCTGCCGATACAAATGAGCTTATGCAGCTTTTAAGCGAGCTTAAAACCGAGCTTGACGCGCGTCAAAACGAACGGCAGATGTCGCTTTCAAATATAAAGCACCTTTATTCACTTATTGCAGAAAATAAGCTTTACGAAGCGTCTTTATATTTCGGAAATATTTTAAACGAGATAAAATACGAACCTCTCGACAGAGTGAAGGAAAGCACGGCGGAGCTTTTCGGAGTTATTGTAAATAAGCTTAACATTTATTATGAAATTCAGGTAAGTGCGGAAAGCCTGGGATTAAATTCCATACTAAATCTTGACAGCGTACCCGAAATTCAGAAATTCGGAATAAAAATTATAGAAACGCTGTCGGCAAAAATGTCATTAAAAAGCGAAAAATCGGACGAACATATTTTGCAGGAGGCAAGGCGTTTTATCGAAGAAAATTATATGAAGGATATTTCGCTCCAGGATTTAAGCGACAAAATGTTTTTTTCGCCCAGCTATTTCAGCCGCTTTTTTAAGAAATATACAGGTGAGAAGTTCAGCGACTATCTTCTCCGTGTCCGTATGACGAAAGCTGTTGAGCTTCTCAAAAAAGGAAACAAGGCGGAAGATGTTTCAAAAAGGTGCGGATATAACAGCGCCGCATATTTTTCTCATATTTTTAAAGAATATTACGGGTATACGCCAAAGGATTACGTACGCAGATTTTGAGGTAGCATAATGAAAAATACAGATAACCAAAACCGTTCGATTTGGACTTATATAAAAAACTATAAGCTTAACAGTATGTTTATAAGAAGCTTTCTGATAGTTTTCGCTTTGTTTTCAATACCGTTTCTTATGTTTTCGATAATGTATTACAATAATCTCAAAAGCGCAACATATCAGGATATAGAAAAAGAAAATACCTCGCTTGTTTATGAAATTCGTGATTTGACGGATTCCGTATTTTCGCAGTGCGATTCTTTGGCAACATATATCGCAAATAATGTGCAGACGCAGATGTTTGCGCTTAACAGAATTTATACGGGAACGGAAAATCTGAACAGCTTTTCAAATCTCATACAGGCATTGCCTTTGATTTTTGACCATATCGACAGTATATATGTATATTCGGGAGCGGCGGACACTGTTTTTTCAGCAGACGGAAAAATAAGTCAATCCGACCAATTTGCGGATAATACGTGGCTTTCGGCGGCAAAAACGGTGAAAGATCGACGGGGAACAATGATTGCCCGTTTAAAAAACGGAACATATCCCATGCTTATAACAATTGTGAAGCCTATTCTGCTCGAAAACGACGTTATAGGATCTGTTATATTGAATATAAATGCCAAAGAACTTCTAAAGGGAATGAGTGTAAACAGAGGTGCAAGAAACGGACAAAATATTTTCATAGTATCAGCAGAAGGGCAGATATATTCTTCAGACAAGCAGGATTATTTTATGAAATATACAAATGAAATTCCGACGCTTAAGGATTTTGAAAGCTTTGATAATCTTAACGTAAAAAGATATATGGCAGACGGCGAAAAAAATATAATTTCCGCAAAAAAATCAGAATTTATGCCGCTTTATTATATAAGTGTGAAATCAATGGAGTTTTATAAAGAAAGACTTGAAAGCATGGTTTGGCAGATTGTTTGGCTTGCCGTTATACTTATATTAATGTCGGGTGCTGTAGCATATTTTACAGCGGCTACAGGCTACAGACCTGTTGCACAGATAATTTCTGTTTTGGAGCATCCCGAAAAATACAGCGCACAGGGACGCGAAAGTCAAAACGAGCTTAAATACATAATAACAAATATTATGAAAAACATCGAGCTTAACGAACGAATGCAGACAGAGCTTGAAACAAGACTTGAACTTTTAAAAACAGCGCAGATTGCAATGCTCCAAATGCAGATAAATCCGCATTTTTTATATAATACTTTAGATACCATAAAATGGATGGCTCTTGACCTTACGGGTGATGACAATAATGTTTCCGAGGCTGTGGGAAGTTTGGCAAAGCTTTACCGTCTTAATGTAAACACGGGCGATTATCTGATAAGCTTAAAAGAAGAAATGGAGCAGGCGAAAAACTATATAAATATCTTAATGCTCCGTTATGAGGACTTATTCAAGGTAGTGTGGGATATAGATGAGGATGCACTTTCTTGTACCGTTTTAAGGCTTTCGATGCAGCCCGTTATAGAAAACGCAGTATATCACGGTCTTAAGCCGATGCGAAAAAACGGTGTTTTAACGGTCAGAGGTTTCAGAGCGGACGGAAAAGTCGCCGTGGTTATACAGGATAACGGAGTCGGTATACCGAAAGACGAGCTTGAAAAGCTAAATCGGGAATTAAGCGAAAACCCTGTTACACCCGATGAAAGCGGTCATATAGGAATATATAATGTAAACAGACGTATAAAGCTTATTTATGGCGACAGCTACGGAGTATTTGTTTCATCGGAGGAGAATAAAGGAACTATTGTAAGGCTTATCTTCCCCGAAACATACATTTAAAATAATATAATTACAAAAAGCGTATTGTGCAATTTTTTGCATGATACGCTTTTTTATTGTCAATTTTCAATATACCAACGATAAAAATTACAATTTTTTGTGCAATTGGACAAAATTCTTATAGAAAATCAAAATGTTGAAATTGAAAATGCGATTTTTATATTGTATAATAAAAATAGAAATAAAGCGCTTGGAGGGAATAAAAAAATGAAAGAAAAGAAAATGAATGCTCACAGACTTCAAAGATTTAAAGACAATTTTGAGCTCTCGCTTCTTTTGATACCCGGAATTCTGTTTTTTATAGTGTTCAGCTATCTTCCCATGGTGGGAACGATAATCGCTTTTAAGGACTACAGAAACAACCTCGGTATATTCGGAAGCAAATGGGTGGGACTTCAAAACTTCAAGTTTTTCTTTACATCACAGGACGCTTGGAGAATAACAAGAAACACCGTCGGATATGGACTGCTGTTTATAGTATTGGGAATAGTTACATCGGTTATCATTGCGATAATGCTTTACGAGGTACATAAAAAATACCTTCTTAAAATCTATCAAACCTCAATGATACTTCCTCACTTTTTGTCATGGGTTATCGTAGGTTACATAACATACATAATTTTGGAGCCTAACTTGGGAATACTCAATCAGATAATAAGATTTTTCGGCGGAGAGGGAAAGGACTGGTATTCCGAGCCGAGCTATTGGATTTGGATTTTGCCTATCGTAAACGTCTGGAAGGGCGTCGGAATGAACTGTATAATGTATTATGCGGCGCTCATGGGAATAGACGCACAGCTTTATGAGGCGGCAACAATTGACGGAGCAAGCAAATGGAAGCAAACGTGGTGTATAACCCTGCCGTCCTTGATTCCGCTTATAACCGTTCTTACTATTTTAAACGTCGGCAACATCATAAAAGGCGACTTCGGACTTTTCTATACAATTCCCAGAGACATAGGACTTTTATATCCGACAACGGACATTATAGACACCTACGTTTACAGAGGACTTCGCACGGGAGACGACATCGGAATAACGGGAGCGGTCAGCCTGTTCCAGTCGGCGGTCGGCTTTGTTATGGTGGTGGTAACAAATCTTATAGTTAAAAAGATTTCGCCCGAAAATTCACTGTTTTAAGGAAAGGAGAAAAATACTATGAAAAAAATTACACTCGGAAATATACTTATAAACGTTTTCTTCGTATTGTTTTCCTTATCGTTTATAGTACCGTTTTTGCTTATCATTTCAATTTCGTTTACGGACGAGCAAACTATTCTTTCGGGCGGATATTCGCTTATACCGAAAATGTTTTCGTTGGAAGCTTATAAATACGTTTTCAGAAGCCCGGAACAGCTTATAAATTCATATAAGGTTACAATATTCTATTCGATTGCGGGAACACTGCTTTCAATGCTTGTTATGACGCTTACGGCATATCCGCTTTCAAGAAAAAATTACAGATACCGCAAGCCGGTAATGTTCTTTATATTTTTTACAATGCTGTTTTCGGGCGGACTTGTACCGAGCTACATATTGATAACAAAATACCTGCATTTGGGTAACAGCGTTTGGGTCTATATTTTACCATATCTGGCAAATGCTTGGTATATCATAGTTATACGAACTTTTTTTCAGGGCTTGCCGTCTGAATTGGTAGAATCGGCAAAAATCGACGGCGGAAGCGAATTGCTCATATTTTTCAGAATCATCTTACCGCTTTCAAAGCCTGTTTTGGCTACAGTTTCACTCCTTACGTTATTAACTCGGTGGAACGATTGGAATACGGCGCTTCTTTATATAAGAGATACAAATTTATTCTCACTTCAATATCTGCTTCAGAAGATTTTGAGAGAAGCGCAGTTTATTAAGAGCATGGCGGAGTCATCCCCGGTTGCGGGCATATCGATGGACACCTCAAATATTCCCTCCGAGACTGTCAGATACGCAATGTGCATCGTAGCCGCGGGCCCCATGCTTGTAATATTCCCGTTCTTCCAGAAATACTTCGCAAAGGGCTTGACGGTAGGAGCCGTAAAGGGCTGATATTTTTAAAAAATAAAAATAAAAAATAAAAAAAGAAAGAGGTACAAAAAAATGAAAAACTTGCTAAAAAGCATTTTATCCACTGCGCTTGCGGTGTGTATGATCTTAGGGTGCGTTACGTGCGTATCTGCTGATACGTCAAGCGTTCCGCTCAGCGGAAATTATACCTTTTTGAACGTTGCGTACAGCCCCGACTCGGACACATACGTGGCTGTTGCAAAAGACCTTACAAACACATCGGCTACTCCGATGAAAATACTCGTTTCAAAAAACGGTTATTTATGGAATGAAGCAAAATCATTTTCTCCGGCAAAAAACAATCTGAAAGATTCTTCAAGACAGATTCTTACATACTGGGATAAGGAAAAAGTTTTTGTAGCTTGTGCAGGTACACAAGTTTTATATAGTGCAGATGGTTTAAGCTGGACAAATTTTGTTACAGCTACGGAAGGTGCTATGGTTACAGTATTTAATCATAAGCTTGTTTTAAACGAAAGAGGCGTTGCTGCTGACAAAACGTATTACTATTTCAGAGAATTTAATTCTTTAAATGCAGAGGACTTTACACAAATAAAATATCCTTTTGCATCATACCAATACAGAAGATATATTGCTGTGAATACGGAAGGATATTTTATTTCGGATATTCAGCCTTCAACTACTGCGTATGCGACTTATATAAAAAATGATGGAACGGCTACTACAATTTATCCTAATAAAATTGATATTACAACAAGTATCGCATATCTTCCGTACTGCGATAAAAATATTGCCGCAGTAAATACGGCAAAAGTACGTACAATAAAAAGCGGCATAAGCGGCGAAATTGCAGTAAATCTTCATGGCGGCGATACTACCGTTGAAAATACTTCTGTTATTACGGCGGTAGGCTATGCAAACGGAAAAACATATTTGGGAACAAAAGACGGAAAAATCTACTATACCTCTGAAAGCACGGACATAACAAACGATACCGTTTGGAATGTTTTAACAAATGAAAGTAAAAACGAAGAAGAAATAAAAGCTATTGCACAGGGTAAGGACGGAGCCGTCGCGGTAAGCGCAACAAAGGTTTTCCTGATTTCGGGCGATTCGTATAAAGACGTAAACGACGGCTTCTTTATCGGTGCTCCAACCTTAAAGGGTGTAAACATTTTCAGCGGCGTAAGCCTTTTCGGCGGCGCATACGGCGAGGGCATAGGCTATGTCGTATACGGAAACACAACGGACGGCAAGGGCAACATATACTTCTCCGAAGACGGTATTAATTGGGAGCTTGTACATTCGTCTGGCAACAGATTTAACCTACATCAAAACGGTAAAAGCATTTCCAAGTATAATTCTTGCGTTTACATAGAAAATAATGGATTATTCCTTATAAATATGGGCGGAAGCTTATATGGTTGCTGTTTCTATTCGTTTAACGGCAGAAACTGGAATTTCTCCGATACCATACCGAACTGCAAAACAAACGGCGGCATAGGACTTGCCTATAACGGTTCGATTGCCGTAAACGGAGATTATATCTATACATCAGGCGAATCAGCTTGGACATACAACAGAACAAAGCTTGAATTTTCACAGAATATTGAAACAGGAGCAAGACAAATTTCTGGATATACTACAGAAAAATTTAAAGATGAATCTACACATAACAACAGCCAGTATTTTCCGTTTATTGCTGTCAGCAACGAAACAAATCCATTTATATTTATGAATACCGGATATGGCTCAACTTTGACACATGATACGCAAAGCGGTACATTTACATCAACTTCTTTTATAAACACAAGTGAGCCATCTTTTAAAGATGTAAAATGGAATAGTACTCTTCAGAAATTTGTTGGTGTAAGAACAGATTTTAACAAAGCTTTTATATTCGATAAAACACTTTCACGTACAGCAACTCAAACTGCTTCCTCAAACCTTTCCGCATTTGATACAAACGGTATAAATTACGTTTTCGGTACGGTTGACGGCAAGCTTTATAAAGTTGCAAACACATTATTGGAAACAGGCGCTTTGGCAGAAATCAGCGGAACAAACGCGCTTCCCGTACAGAGCGTTATAAAAGGTATAGACGGTGGATTTTTGGCGGTGGCAACCAACAGTACGGACAGTGATATTCTTTTGGTAAATGCAGGCTGTACGGCATATGAAAAAGCAAGCGACAAAGCGGTTGTTACTCCGGCGCCCGACAATAAGGCAATACTTTCCATAGACGCTGTGAACAATACAGACACACCCGTAACCTTCAAAATGATAACGGCAATTTATGACGGAAACAAGCTTGTGCAGACTGTTATGTCGGATAAAAACATTGCGGCAGGAAATACGGGAGCAATAACGGAGGAAATCACCTTTAACGAAAACGTAAACGAAAACTGCACAATGCGCGTTTATATGTGGGGCGGAGATAACTTTATGAACCCCATAGCGGGAGCAACGGATTTTTTTCAATAAAGGGCAGAAATGAACTTATAATTTATGTATCTGCGGACGGAGACGACTCACATGACGGCTCCGTTTCCGCACCGTTTAAATCATTAACGGCTGCCCGTGATGCCGTAAGAAAATTAAAATATTCGGGCGAAGCTCCCGAAAGTGTAAAAATCGTCTTAAAAGGCGGAGAATATTTTGTAAATGATACAGTTGAACTCACAGAAGCGGACAGCGGCTCTGATTTCTCACCGCTTACGATATGTGCGGAGGATAACGAACAGGTAACGCTCAAAAAAAGCGTAACAATACCCAAAAGCGAAGTTATGGAAGCGCCTGAAAGCATAAAAGCGAAAATAATCGATTCTTCGGCGAGAAACAATATAAAATATGTTAATCTTTATAATCTCGGAATAACCGATTTTGGAAAAATCACACGCAGGGGCTACGGTATAACCTCACCGTCCGCACAGGGCGAGCTTTATATAAACGGAAAACGCGGAACGCTTTCACGCTATCCGAATACAGGCTACACCAACGACCGCACGGAGATTTTTAATTACAATTCCGACGGAACAAAATCAATTGTAACGGACACGCAGACGGCGGCGATGAGCTTCACATATTCCGATGAAAGACCGTCTCTTTGGACAGACGAAAAAAACATCTGGATTTCCGGAAGCATGAACGCAAACTTTTCATTTGATTATCTGCCTGTAAAAAGTATAAACGCCGATGAAAAAACGGTAACGATATCGGAGGGAACGCTTAAAAATTATCACTATTCAAAGCCTTTTTACTTTTTTGAAAACGTTCTTTGCGAGCTTGACCGTGAAAACGAATACTATATTGACTACGAGACGGGGAATATGTATTTTTATCCGCCGAAAAACGGTAATTACACGCTTGAATTTTCCGTATCTGACACACCGGTTTTTAAATTCACAGACTCCGAAAATATAACGCTTAAAAATCTCAATCTGGAGTATGGCAGAGGAAGCGCAATAACCTCAAGCGGAACGCTTTCCAATATAAAGATAGATAGCTGCACCGTTCACGGTTTCGGAGGCAGTGCGGTCTCTATGGGAAACGCACGGTTTTGCACCGTCTTAAATTCGAAAATTTACGATATAGGCGAAACGGGAATAGCGATAGGCGGCGGTGATTATGCGAATTTGGGAAAAAACGGAAATATCATTTTCAATAATGAAATTTCAAAATGCGCACAGCTTAAAAAAAGCTATTTTTCGGGAATACATCTTGCGTACCGAAGCATAGGAACAACCGTAAAAAACAACTATATTCACGATATGCCCCATGCGGGACTGATTTTTTACGGAGCGGAACACAAGATTTTGAAAAATGAATTTGAAAAATGCGTAACGGATTTTCACGATATGAACGCAATATATTCAAAGCTTGACACGTTCCCATGGGAAAAGGGCAACACGATTGCGGATAATTACTTCCATAATCTCGGAAATGAATTTTTGGGAGACGTAAGACAAATAAATGTTTCGGCAATTCGTTCGGATGATTTCGGTCCGGGCTTGACAATTACCCATAATTTGTTTTATAATATAGGTAATCAGGATATAAGCAAAGCTACAAATATGTTGGGCGGCATAGTTTCTCAGGGAATTTACAACAAAATTTCGTATAATATGTTTTTGGATTGCAGCGATACATATATTGGCGGCTTGACCTATAACGGTGCGAGCAATAATCCGCCGAAGTATTCAGATACGGCAAGCGATACTCTAAAGGCGGAGCTTGCGACAAGAATGAGCGTATACGGCAAACGCTTCCCCGAACTTAAAAATTATTTGAATGAACATCATACGGTTACAAAGACAAACGAATTTTCAAATAATGCCGTTATAAACATTGCGTATCCGCTTTCTACATATAACGGAGCAATGAATGTTGATGGCTGGAGAGGTAAAACTGAGCTTACAAATTCATACGGTAATTTTGTTATGAACATGGCGGACGACTGTGAAGAATACAAAAGCATTTTTGAAGATTATGACACAGGCAGTTTTACAACTGTAAATTTAAAACCGATAACGGATAATATTCCTAATTTCGGAAGCTTTAACTTAAGCCGAATCGGCTTAATAAAATAAAATCTAAACCTATGAGCGGAAAAATATTTTTCGCTCATGGGATAAAACATAAGAAGGTGAACTAATATTGAAAAAAACAGCTTTATTTTTGATATTCATGCTTTTAATAACGTCTTTTTCAGTTGCTTTGGCTGATGATACAAACGGTCATTGGGCGCAGAGATTCATCTCGGAGCTATACACAGACGGAGTTATAAACGGCTACCCCGACGGTAATTTTCGCCCCGACAGCACTATAAACGTTGATGAATTTTTAAAAATGGTATTAAAGGCTTTGGGATATGATACTGCAAATTCGCAGGGTTATTGGGCAGCGGATATTATAAAAAAGGCAGAGGAGCTTGAGATTATAGATTCCGATGATTTCTTCTGCTTTTCACGACCGATAACAAGAGGGGAAACCGCCGTAATTTTAGCGAACGCATTAAAGCTTGATACAAGCGGTACGGCAGATGTTTCTATATTAAAGCAAATACCCGACTACTACGATATATTAAATAAGTATAAACCAAGCGTATTGGTATGCTACCAAAACAAGCTTTTGACAGGCTATGATGACGGAAGCTTTATGCAAAACAGGCTTTCATCACGTGCCGAAGCATGCGTTGTTATAACAAGAATGCTGAAAATAAAGCCGCTTCCGAACGATCCGAACAAGGGCGGAGATATTACGGCGCTAAATGCTTACTATGTTGCTCTTACGGGTAAAGACACAAACAGCGGAACAATTGATTCACCGTTTGCGACAATTGAACGTGCAAGAGATGAAATAAGAAGCATAAAAGAAGCGGGCAAGTTTCCGAAAGAGGGAATAACGGTTTACTTAAGAGACGGAACGTATTATATCGACAAAACCATCGAATTTAACGCAAGCGATTCGGGAATTGATGGCGGAAAGGTTGTTTACCGCTCATACGAAAACGAAACCGCAAGACTTACGGGCGGAATAAGCCTGCCGTATGAAAAATTCAGGAAGATTTCCGCCGATATGTCAAATAAGCTTCTTTCCCGTGATGCGAAAAATAATGTATTGGAGCTTAATTTGAGCGAGCTTGGCATAACCGATTTGGGTGAGCTTTCAAGACGAGGTTTTCTCATTTCGGCAAACGTTCCCGTTCAGGCGGAGCTTTATATCAATAATAAGCGTCAGCAGTTATCACGCTGGCCCGACAGCGAATGGGTAGGTACGACCGGCATTGTAAGAAGCGGCGCAAGAAGTCAAAGCGGTGTGAAAGACGGCGCTGTTTTCACAATAGATTATGACGAACCCTTAAAATGGAAAACAAACATAAACGAGATTTATACATCGGGTGTTTTGGGAGAAAACTACTTCTACGGATATTTCCCGATTGAAAAAATCGAAAAAGGACAGATAACCTTAAAAGAAGGCGCCGTAAAAGAATATTATTCAAAGCATTTTATACGCTACGAAAATATTTTTGAAGAAATTTCACAGCCCGGAGAATATTACATAGACCGTACCACGGGTATGCTTTATCTCTACCCGACATCGGATTTCACAAAAGATGCGGACATACGCTTATCTATGCTGAAAGACAGAATTGTATCGTTAAGCGGTGCGGAAAACATCACATTTTCAAATATCCGCTTTGATACTGTAAGAGGCGAGGGAATAAGAGGAACTGACGCAAAGAATATTGAGGTTTCAAACTGCGATATATTCGGAACGGGTTCAAACGGCGTTATAATGAGAGGTACGAATAACACGATAAAGAATTGCCATGTATTCGATATAGGAGCGACGGGTATACAGGTCGGCGGCGGAGATTACGATAATCTTACCGACAACGGCAACGTCATAGAAAACAACCACGTTCATAAGGTTTCACAGATTGAACGCTCATACACAAGCGGTATCACGCTTGACTACTTAAGCGTCGGAACGCACGTATTGCACAACGAAATTCATGATACGCCGCATACGGCGATGATTGTATACGGTCCCAATCATCTTGTGGAATATAACGAAATATATGACGCCGTAAAAGAATTTATGGATATGGATTCGATATATATGAATGTATATCAGTATCCGTGGGAAAGAGGCGTTGTATACAGACGCAATTACTTCCATGATTTTGGGAATGAAATGTTTACGCAAAAGCAGATTAACGTTGCGGCAATACGTACCGATAACAATGGAAACGGTGTAAACGTTATTGAAAACGTTTTCTACAATATTGGTTATGACAACTCTAACCAAGTACGAAGCGTATGCGCCGAGGGTATAGACAACGTTATAAAGAACAACATATTTATAGACGTTGCGGAAACGTATGACGGCCCCGACGGATATTCGGCAGATGCGGTTTGGGATTTAACAAACGCAAGTGTGGCGTCGATTTACAAAAACTTTCAAAAATATGAGCCTGTTTATGCAAAGAAATATCCCGAAATTTCGGATTTCTTTAAGAATCATTGGAAGGCAAAAAAGAAATCAAACGTATTTGAGGGTAACTTAATTGCAAGCATATCGCGGCAGTTAAGCACATTAAACGCAATACCCGATGCGCAGGGCTTCAGAGCAGACCCGAACCTTGTTTCGGCACAGGACAATCTTATCGTTAAGAAAGACCCCGGCTTCAAGGATTATAAAAACAAGGATTTCACATTGCTTGATACAAGCGAGGCTTACGCAAAAATACCGAATTTTCCGAAAATAGATTTTGAAAACATCGGTCTTATGAAAGATACACAAGTGGGAACGAATTAGAAAGGAAAGGTACAATATGAAAAAATTATCATTACTTACCGTTATTGTTATGATATTTGAACTGTTAATTGCAGCGCCGTCCGTCAGCGCGTCAAGCGGCTTTGACGGTTATACGCCTCTTGCAGTATGCTATAGCCCCGATGCGGACGTATACGTTGCAGCGGCAAAGGATTTGACAGATACAAACTATCCGATGAAGCTATATTCTTCTTCGGACGGCTCGGACTGGAAAGAAGCAATCAGCTTTCCGCAGTCATTTTATCTGAACGGTAAGTCGCAGGCAAAATCACATCAATGCCTCATTTACTGGGAAAGCGAAGGCGTGTTCGTTGCCGCAGTAGGCAGAGAACTCTATAAATCCACAAACGGAGAAAACTGGGAGCTTTTAGGAACAGCAAACCATGACGCAATTATTACAGTAAACGGCACGGAGCTTTTCGTAGCTTCCTACGGCGAGGTTAAAGTTTTCACTTCTCTTACGGATTCCTATATCGTTAAAACAACGGGAACATGGTGGGTAAAATTTCTTCTTCCGAAAGACGATACCGTATACGCGGGCGGTATAGATACGCAGTGGGGAGCATACAGAAATATCCTGAAAAAAACGGACGGAGCATACAGCGCAGTGAATGTTGCGGGAATGTACAGAGAAAACCCGAACACAAATAACGCATACCTTCCGTATAACGGACTTTACCTTTTGCCGAATGCCCAAAGTCATGCGAATGCTCACAGACTTACACTGTTCAACACCGAAACGGGCGGAACGGACAGAAAGAAAATTATTGTTACAAATTCGGACGGCTCAAAAACCGAAGTTATGGATAAAATCGTTTCTGTCGGATATATAAACGACGGTAAGGACAATACTTTTGTGGGAACCTTGGGCGGTAAGATTTATTACACCGAAGCTACAAACTTAACAAACGATACGGTTTGGTATGAAGCGACAGGCTCTGAAAACGGAGAATGTATCGAAACGCTGACCACAGGTAAAAATAACAGCATTATTGCTCTTACACAAAATAAAACTTATGCCGTTATAAAAGAAAGCGGTAGATTTGTAAGGCTTGGAACGGATGAAGCGACCGTTATGCTGGAAAATGAAACGTCGGTTGAAATTCCCGTTTCGGGTGTAAACGAGCTTGAAATTGTGCCTAAGCTTGTAAACTATGCGGGAAATGCAATTTCAAGCAGCGTGGATTCTGTAAGCGTTAAGGGGACGCTCCCGGACGGCATAACCTTTTCGGACAATAAAATTAAAGTTGAAAGCACGACTTTAAACGGCTGTACAGTAACCGTAAGCGTTACATACAACAGCAAGGAATACGATTTTAATATTGATATTCTTGCCGAAACAAGCGCAGAAATCACAGGTGAAAAAAGTATAATTGTTCCTTCATGGGGCAAGCCCTCGGTGCAGGAAGCATATTCTCTTAAAATTTATGACCAAAACGGAAATGAAATGACAAGAGATTTTGAAATAAGCGCCGTATCGCTTCCGAACGATGTTACATTTGACAGCTCTTCAAATACTCTTACGGTTCCTTATACCGCAGAGGGCGGAACGGCAATTTTGGAGGGTAAATCAAAGTCAAAGCCGTCGGTAACGGCAAAAGCGGAAATTAATATAGAAATTAACGAGCCCGATAAGGTTATAATTGATAAAAGTCTTTCGGTTATATCGGTTTCCGATACAAAAGCTGTAAAAATACCGCTTAATGCCGAGCTTTATAATAAGACGGGAGAAAGCGTTTCGCAGGAGGCTCTCACATGGAGCGTAACCGATGTAAACGGCAAAGAAATATCCGGTGTTACGATTGACGACAGCGCCAAAACGGCGGAATTTGCCGCAGGTTTTTCGGTTGACGCGGTGAAATTTAAAGCAGCGGCAAAGGGGTATCCCAAAGTATATGACGAAATCGTGTGCGTAGTTTTATATAACGACGCTAAAAAAATAGATGCCGATTTGGAATACGTTGCAGGAGCGTATAACTTTGTAAATATTTCAAATGACGTTACGCTCAACGCGGAAGCGCCGTACGGTTCCTCGCTCACATGGAGCTCGTCCGATATGGGAGTTATTTCATCAACAGGTGAAATTGCGCAGTTACCGACAGCGAAAACCGCAGAAATGACCGTTACGCTCAATCTGGGAGCGGAAACAAGAACATACGTATTTTCGGTTGTGCTTTCGGATATATCAAATATTTTGAAGAACGGAAATTTTGAAAAGGGAGATTTATCTTCTTGGACTTCCGCAGATTCCGAAATATGCACGGATAATGTAAACGAGGGCGAATATGCGGCTTTGGTTAAAAATTCGCTCAAACAGAGCGTAGAGGTTAAAAAAGACAGAGTTTATGCGATTTCGGCTTTTGCGAAGAAGAAAACGGCAGACAGCGTTAAAATATCACTGGGTTCGGATATGATAGCGGAAAAAGCTTTAAGCGATTCATACAGTGAAATTACGGGGCTTTATATCGCAAAATTGGATATGACGGCAGAATTTGCAGTTACCGCAAGCGGTGAGTTTTATTTGGACGATGTTAAGCTTTCGGATATAACCGATAAATATAACGATGCGGTTTTGGCAGTAACGGCGGCGGAAGAGAGCAAGCTGAAAACAGATTGCGATTATGCGCTTACATTAATTGACGCTATCCCCGAATCTGCAGAAAAAACAGCGCTTATTGCAAGAATTAATGCAATTAATACAACGAAATTTGAAGAAATGAATCTCGGAAATTATACGCTTCTTACAAGCGCATATAACAGCGAGGATAACATACTTGTAGCTGTTGCAAAGGATTTCACGAATTCCGATAACCCCGCGAAAATATATAAGTCCGCAGACGGCGGAGCAATGTGGCAGCTTACACATTCCGAGGAAAATGCGAAAATTCTAATTATTCTTCCACAAAGCAGGTTTTAACCTACTGGGAAGCGCAAAAAGCATTTGTTGCAATTTTGGGAAGCAAGGTTTACTATTCGCATGACGGAACGCAATGGACGCGCTTGGAAGCAATGGATATGTCAAGCGGTTATATCGTTTCAAACGGAAATATCCTCTTTACGGCAGGTGCAAGAAGCGGTAAGTCCGCAAGCGATTTAAGCGGAGCATTTACGGAAATCACAACAAAAGGCGGTTCAAACTTCACAGCGAATTTTGTTACCGCGAGCGATAAAGGCTATGGCTTTTATCAAAATCTGAATGTCGGAATTTCATACCCGACTACGGCATATTACACAGCATACAATTCAAAAACCTCCGCATATGAATCAACGGCATACTATCCCGGTGCATACGGTTATGTATCCGATGTAAACTACAGCGAGGATTTAAGCAAATGGATATTGACAACGTCCTCTGACCCCTCATACAGGGTTTTGACAGAACCGAGCAGCTTTTCAAGCGCTTTAACGCCTAACCTTGGAGTAAAAACAGACGGATATACGGCATCGCTTTACGATAATAAGGTTATATATGTTGCAACAAAGGAAGGGCAGATTTTCAAGGGTAATGCCGCTGACGTAACAAAGGTTACGGGCTGGGAGGAGCTTAAATACGAAACAAGCGTAGACAGCGAACCCGCTTCATTCCAAAAGCTTTCGGACGGAACTATACTTCTTATTGCGAAAAAAGATATATATCTGATAGACGGAAATACAGTTACACAAAACCAAAAGAAGTATTCTGTAGGACTTAATGAAGACGCAAGAATTGAGGTACCGTCATCAGGTGAAAAAGTATATACATTTACGGCACATTCCAAGCTTTATACAGGAGAAAACACACCGTATACAGTTGTTGGGCTAAAACCGAAGAATGAACTTCCGAGCGGTATTTTGTTTAAATCGACGGGCGATAACAGCTGTGAAATCACAGTTTCCTCTTATGCCGAGGGCGGAAAAAATATTATTCTTAATATTGCGCTTTCAAACGGTGTAACAAAAGAGGCTGAAATCAAGGTTGTTACGGAAATGAATTTGGATTTAGGCGGAAAAGAGCTTATCGTAATTCCGAGAACTGGCGAAAACGAAGAGATTTATAAATATGAGCCTAAAGCTATCGGACAGGATAATGAACCCATAAACCGTGAAATAGTATTTAATGTGCTTTCCGTTCCCGACGGTATATCATACAATTCCGCAGAAAAAACCTTTATCGTAACAAGCGAGTCGGGCGAGGGTACAATACTTATTAAAGCATACGCAAAAGAAAAACCGTCGCTTGCAAAAACCTTTTCGGTTAAAGTTGAAAAAAGACGTGCCGAAAAATTACAGTTTGAAAGTGCGGATTCATACAGCATAACCGTTCCCGATTCGGGAAGCTTGAGCATAAAAACTCCTGCATATGTTTATGACCAGTCGGGAATACGCATAAATGAAAATGTAGTTTATACGCTTACCGACGAAAGCGGAAACGAATATAAAGACGTTTCCATGTCAGGTGAAAACCTCGTTGTTTCCTCAAAAGCATTCGGCGGAACACTTAAATTAAAGGCATCAGCTTCGGAAGGACAGCTTACGGACGAAGTAACATTTACGCTTTCGCTTACAGATACAAGAAAGCTTTTGGAAGATTATAACTACGTTTTGAGCCTTAACAATTTCAGCGAAATGACAAAAAATGCAAATCTTCCCGCAAGCGGTATCTACGGAAGCACAATAAAATACAAGAGTTCAAATGAAGATGTTATAACCTCGGACGGTGTTTTAACAAGAGATTATACAAAAAATACTTCCGCAATTCTTACATTGACGTTTACTTTAAACGATTCGAAGCTTACGAAAAATGTAAATGTAATTTCCTTAAAGCAGGATAACATAGCGGATAACGGTAATTTGGAAACAGGGACCAGCGAGGGCTGGACGGGTGATTCGCTTGCAGTAACCGATGAAGCGCACAGCGGTAATCATGCGCTTTTCGCACCGAGCGGAGCATCTTATACGGTAACGCTGAAAAATGACAGAACATATGCGGCAGTTGTATTCGTAAAGGCACAGTCGGGCGATGTAAAGCTTTCTTATAACGGTACGGCTCTTTCGAAATCAACTGCACAAAACGGCTATAAAAAGCTTGACGGAATATTTACACTTTCCAAAAACGGCAGCGCCGACGTAACAATCGATATTTTGGGAACAAATGTAACGATAGACGACCTTTCCGTATTTGAAATAACAGCAGAATATGAAAAGGTTACCGAACTTGTTGCATCGGCTGAAATAAAGAGAACAAAAGACGCTGTAAACACAGCAAAAGCGGCATTGGATAATTTCTATGACTTGAGTATCAAAGTCGAGCTTTACGACAGACTTTCAAAAATCAAAATTAAAGCCGATAACGAAGGAGGCTCATCGTCGGGCGGCGGCGGAGGCGGCGGGGGCGGAAGTATAATAACCCCGTCAACACCGAGTACGTCAATTCCCGATAATTCGGAAAAGGTTGAATATAATTCCTTAAAATTCAAAGACCTTATGAATCACTGGGCAAAGGACGACGTTGAATTTATGGGCGCCAAAGGCTTTGTAAACGGTAAGGCGGACGGAGTGTTTGACCCCGATTCATATGTAACACGTGCAGAATTTACAGCGCTTTTGGTAAGAGCTATGGAGCTTTCCGAAAAGGATTACGCAAACAGCTTTTTCGATGTTGTTTCGGACGATTGGTTCTCAAAGAGTGTACAGACGGCACGCGATGAAAAATATGTTATGGGTTCAAACGGACTTTTCAGACCGTATGACCTTATCACAAGAGAAGAAATGACAAAAATGATTGTAAGCGCTTATAACGAAAAAGCAAATAAAACGCTTGAAAGCGGAAAAGCGATTTATTACAGCGATATTTATAACATAAGTGCGTGGGCATATGATTACATTGCCGAGGCTGTGGACGAAGGTCTTGTAAACGGAATGAGCGAAACGAGATTTGAACCGAAGCAGAACGCAACAAGAGCGCAGGCGGTTGTAATACTTAAACGATTATATTCAAAGCTGAATGCAGAGTAAGAGAGGTGCGAAAATGAAAATAGTAAATAAAATTTTAGTAATGTTTCTTGTGCTTTCATTAATGATTAGTACAAATGTTCTCGCATTTTCCGATACTTCGGGAACAAATTATGAGGAAGAAGCTGATTTTCTTTCGGCTCTCGGTATTTTAAACGGCGTTTCTTCCGATACGTTTGACGGAGAAAAGCCATTGACAAGAGCCGAGCTGTCCGCATCGCTCATAAGAATGTTGGGCTACAGCGAGGAAACGCTCGAAACTCCCGAAAAGCCTGTGTTCATAGATGTGCCACTTGATCATTGGGCAATAAAAACAGTATACAAGGCATATACACTCGGTATTATGACGGGAAAAGGCGACGGCAGCTTTGCCCCCGATGAAAACGTTCTTTACAACGAAGCCGTTAAGGTTATGGTAAGCGCACTCGGATATGACGAGGTTGCGCTTGCCAAGGGCGGTTATCCTGCGGGTTACAACAGTGTTGCCGCTTCGGAAAATGTTATAAACGGTGTTAAAGCTTCATCGGACGGAACAATTACAAGAGGTAATCTTGCAAAGCTTATCTATAATACATTAAATGCATATTGTCTGACAGTAAGCGGATATGAAAACGGTGATGCGATAAGCACAAGAGATAAAACTCTTTTGGAAGAAAAGCTTAAAGTGTATTTCTATGAGGGCATGATTACGGCGGCAGGAGATATATCGCTTACCGACCCCGATAATCCCTGCGCAGAAGGCAGATTTATTGCAGACGGCGAAAGCTTTTTCATAGGAGAGACAGCTCCCGAAAAAAATATCGGTAAAAATGTAGGTATATATTACAAAAAAGAAAATAAAGAAAATACCAAAACAGCCATATATATTGCAGGCGGAAAAAGCTACAGCGAGGAAGTAACCGTAGAGGCTGATTTGATTACAAGCGATACGACATTATCACGCCTTGTTTATAAAAAGACGAAGGATTCAAATACAAAGGTTAATCTCAACATTTCCGATAATGCGGTATTTGTGTATAACAACAGACTGCTCACAATTAAAAAGGCGGAAGATTTGAAAATCAAAAACGGTGAAGTTCGTCTTATCGATAATAATAAGGACAAAAAATATGATGTAATATTTATCAATGAATACGAAACATATGCCGTTGAAACAGCCTCGGCAACGACAATGAGCGTAAATACGAAATTCCAAAAGGGAACGCTTGATTTTGACGTTGATAATAACGATATTTCCGTTAAATACTATATTGACGGTGAAGAAGCGGAATTTTCCTCAATGACTTCGGGAAGCGTTTTAAGCGTTCTTAAAAGTAAAAATATTGAAGGAACGGTTATTTACAGAGTTTATATTTCAACAGACACGATTGTCGGTGAGGCGGCAGAAATAAAAAACAAAAACGATACGTATGAAATAATACTTTCGGAAGAAGAAAGCCATGAGCTGTCAAATGATTATATCGATAGATTAAACGACGGAAATTCAGATACAAAAGCTATCGAAGCAGGCAAAAAATATACGTTTTATCTTGATAAATTCGGAAAAATCGTATATGTAAAGGATTCGGACAGCGTTAAAAATTACGGTTATCTTTTGTATGCCAAGGTATTCTCAGCTGATATGGACGATAATGCAAGATTCAGAATTTTCACAATCGACGGTGAATTTAAGGATTTCGGTTCAAAGGATAAAATAAAGTTTAACGGCGTATCAAAAACAGGCGACGAGGTTGTTGCCGCACTCAAAAAGAAAAACGGCGATACTGATGACCAGCTTATAGTTTATAAAGTAAATTCCGCGGACGAAATAACGGAAATCATGACGGCGGCGGATAAGACGGGTGATGACACGTATGTAGGCGGAGATGATGAATTTACACTTAATATGGAGCAGTCGGGCGGCTTAAGATTTTATAAACAGCTTGCAGAAAATAAACCGTATATGTTTAAAAATTCGGAATCCGTTCAGTTTATGGTACCTGCCGACAGGTCGAGAGAAAAGGACTACAAAATAGTAACCAAATTATCGTCAACCGATATGTCGATGCCGGGCGCGCTTAAGATTTACGATGTTAAAAAAGGCGGAAAAATCGGCGCTGTTGTAAGCGGAACAGCTTCGACAGGAAAATGGTCCGAACCCGCAATCGTTGATTACTTCACACAGGCGGTTGACGAAAACGGTGATAACTGTAACAAGCTTTACTTCGTAAACGGTACATCTGTAACGTACAATGCGGACGATATCAGCTATGACCTTTTAAAGAGCGATTCAAAGGGCTCGTTAAACTGGTCGTCAAGAGTTGACTATTCAAGCGTTAAAATTTCCGATTTGGAAAAAGGGGACGTTATAAAGTATAAACTTTCGGATAGCGGAATGCTCTCAAACGTTGCCGTATTGGTTCGTGTTTCCGATATAGGAAATAACAGAGTAGACGGAGATCACATTGCAGAAAGCGGTAATATTATCGGTGATGTTATAACAGTTGCTGCCGACAGCAATACTGCTGTTGTAAACTATGTTGACAGAGACGGTGTTGAACGTATGCAGACTCTTTTTATCGGCGGTTCGGGTTACAGATATTCGTCAATCGATAAAGATGTATATGCGGCATCAAAAACCGAGGTTCAAGTCGGAGATAAGGTTTTGATAAACAGCTTCTGGTGGTCAACGAAGCTAACCTATATAATAAGATAAAAATAATAAAATAAAGGTTAAAAAATCATGGAGGGAAAGAAAATGATGAAAAACAAAAAAAGAAGTATTTTAGCTTTGACAGCAGCAGGCGCAGTCCTGCTTGCAGGCTGTGGAAACGGAGGAACAAAAAAAGACAATGCGGATTCGCAGGTTACGTTGAAATGGATTCTGGGAAGTCCCGGTGTTCAGAAGGACAGCGACGAGGTTTGGAAGCTTTATAACGAAAAGCTTTCCGAGCAGCTCCCCAACACAAACGTTGAATTTGAATGTATTACAACAACAGATTACGCCGAAAAGTGGAAATTGATAAGCGCATCGCAGGAAAACGTTGATATAGTTTGGCACGGCTGGATGCTCCCGTATGTTACGGAGGTAAAAAAAGGTTCGTATATGGAGCTTGACGATTTAATCAAAGAAAACGCTCCCGACCTTTTGGAGGTTATTCCCGAAAATATTCTTGCAAAGCAGAGAGTTGACGGCAAGCTCTACAGCATACCGAATATGCAGCAGATGGTTTCTTATATATCCGCCGTTGATATTTCGTATGACAACTATGAAAAGCTTAAGGATAAAATTAACATTGATGAGCTTGTTGAATTTTTCGCGTCGCATAAGACAATGGACAAAGAATGCTGGGATAAAATTGAGGAGCTTATTAAGCTTATAAAAGCCGAGGGTGATTTTAAGCAGGGCGCTTACAGCTTTGCAAACTTTGTTGAAAAGGGCTACGAATGGATAAGCAACCCGTATAAAATTAAAGTCGGCGACGATACGGCGCCTGCGGTAAACCTTTACCGTACTCCCGAATATGAAACATTTGTTGAAGTTATTTCCGATTGGTACAATAAAGGCTATATCAGAAAAGACGTTATGACGGCTGATAATTTGTCCGACGGTTCGTATTGTGTAAAAGAAGGCGCGAGCTATCTTGTAGGTCAGGGATATCTTCCGACACAGACAGAAATTGACAAAGCAGCGGCTTCGGGAAAGAGCGCATTTGTTCACATACCGACCGAAAATTCGCATTACATTCCTTATGCGGCATCTGCGACAAATACGGCAATTTCCATTAACTCCAAAAATCCCGAAAGAGCGATTAAGCTTATCGACCTTATGAATACCGATAAAGGCAAGGATTTGTATAATCTTTTGGTTTTCGGTATTGAGGGCAAGCATTACACGAAGGTAAACGATAAGGAAATCGAGCCTATCGGATATACCACGCAGGCAAATTCAGACAGCCCTTACGGTCAGTACAAATGGGCAGTCGGAAATACATTCAACGCATATGAAATGTATATGAAAGACAAAAACGTAATTTATACAAATGACTTTATAAAGAAAATCAATGAAGAAGCGAAGGCTTCCGACCTTAAAGGCTTTACACTCGATACAGACCCGATAAAAACAGAGCTTGCGCAGGTTACGGCTGTTATGGGAGAATATACAAAAACCCTTAATTCGGGCGCCGCTCCCGACGCAAAGAAGCTTTACGAGGACTTTGTTGAAAAATTAAAGGTTGCGGGTGATGATAAGGTTACGGAAGAAATTACAAGACAGATTAATGAATTTCGTAAAAACAAATAATTATTCGGAAAGGGAAGGTTTATATGGGAAAAAGAGGAAAGCTTATAACTCTTTTGGTTTTATGCGCTATGCTTTTTGAACTGTTCGGACTTACGGCATACGCCGCCAAAAAAGATTATACGGATTTAAAGTATCACTGGTCATATTCCATGGTGAAAAATCTTGAATCCTACGGTATTGTAAAGGGCTTCGGGGACGGTACATTCCGTCCCGACGACCCTGTCGGCATTGACGCATTTGTAAAAATGACAGTGTGCGCACTGGGCTACAAGGTTGAAGCTCAAGACGGATATTGGGCTGTGCCTTATATCGAAAAAGCAAAGGAAATAGGACTGATAGAGGACGGAGAATTTTTTGATTATACACGAGCGATTACGAGAAGTGAAATGGCAAGAATTTCCGCACGTGCGCTTAAAAGCAAAGGAAACATTGATGAAAACTTAATTAAATCTCAGATTTATGATTATGCGGAAACTCCGGAGGATATGAAGGAATATGTTATTACCGCATACGGCGAAAAGCTTATCACAGGATATGACAATAATGAATTTCGTCCGCTTTCGCTTTCCTCGAGAGCCGAGGCTGTAACTGTTATAACGCGTCTTATAGACCGCAACGGCGGAATACAAAATCCGTCCGATAACAACGGAAATACGGGCGAAGGCACGGTTACATCATCGGCGGCTGTATACGTTGCCAAAAACGGTAAGGATACAAACGACGGAAGCATAAACGCTCCGTTTGCTACCTTGAAAAAGGCGCAGGAATACGTAAGAAGCATGATTGCGGGAAACGCACTTCCCAAAGGCGGTGTTACGGTTTATTTAAGAGAGGGAACGTATTATATGTATGAAGGACTTGAATTTACCGAAGCTGATTCGGGAACGGAGGACAGTCCGATAACATATACGTCTTATAATCATGAAAAGGTTACGCTTTCGGGTCTTATGCCGATTGAAGCCTCTTGGTTTACTGCGGCGGACGATACGGCGAAAAAGACTGTTATAGACCAAAAGGCTGTATCCAATATCCTCGTTGCCGACCTTAAGGCACACGGTATTACCGATTACGGCGAATTTTCAACAAGGGGCTATCACTACTTCAATAAAGGCAGATATGCACAGGGCGAGCTTGTAGTAAACGGCGAAAATCAGACTATTGCGCGTTATCCCAACGAGGGAACGATTTCCGTGCCGACCGATTCGCTCGATAATGTAAATTTGTCATTCGGATATACAGACGACAGAATTTCCAAATGGAAGGACGCAAAGGACGCTTGGATTGTCGGTACTGTTTCCGTAAACTATGAAAATAACGAATACCCGATAGCAAAAATTGATACTTCTTCAAAGAAAATTTTCATAGGAGAGGGAAAAATTCAGTCCTACTACACAAACGGCTGGTTCTTCGGTGAAAATCTGCTTGAAGAAATCGACAGGGAAGGCGAATACTATATCGACCGTGAAAGCGGAAAGCTCTATTATTACGCTCCGTCAGATTTCAAGACGGGAAATTATACGGCGGGTCTTACAACGCTTAAAACACCGCTTTTCAATTTTAACGGAACGAAAAACGTTAAAATACGTAATCTTTATATGGAGGGCGGCAGAGGCTACGCTGTTTTGGGAACAAGCGCAGGCTATAAAGTTCCCACATTTTCGGAATTTTTGACATCGCAGAAAATTTCCTTGGAGCATAAAATGTTTTCAGAGAAAGACCACGCTCATATATTCTTAAAAGGACCGTCAAATTATCCCGACGCGCAGGTTTTTCCGGGTCATGTTTGGGACGGCTTCCAAGACCAAGGCAAAGGCGTAGACGGTATAGAAATAACTAACTGCGATATCAGAAACTTCGGTTCGGGCGGTATCATTATAAAAGGTAATAACGTAAAAATCGAAAGCAATCATATCAAGAATATGGGTGGTGTCGGTCTTTATTTAAAGGGCGGCGATTTGGAAACGCTTACACCGAGCGGAAACACGATTATAAATAACGAAATACATCGTGTAGGATATCTGCAAAGAGCATATTTCCCTGCAATTGCTATGCACGGTGTTGCAATCCATGTGGCACATAACGATATATATGACGCTCCGCATTGTATATTCAACTATCACGGAAACGACCATATTATCGAGTATAATAAAATCCATGAGGCTGTAAAAGAATGTCTCGATATGGACGCAATATATACAAGAAACGAATATATGCCCCAATGGAGAGGAAATATCATAAGATATAACTATATATACGATTTGGGAATTTATCCTGTCGGCGAATATACGAAACAGCTTAATGTTTCGGGTATACGTACCGATAACTACGGACACGGTTTGCAGATATACAGCAATATTTTTGCAAATATCGGAACAGAGAACGCAAATAACGTAATCGGTGTAACGGCACAGGGTAACAGAAACACCTTAAAGGGCAATATATTTGTTGATTGCAGCGCTACGTTTTTAGGCTGGAACAGTTATGTCGCAGGCGCAACATGGGATATGAATAACGCACAGGAAAAGGAAAGGGTAGAGCTTGCCGAGAAATATGCGGCAAATCCGATTTTCGGCGATAAATATCCCGAACTCAAAACATTCAGAAACGAATATTATAAATCCGTTGCAACGAATGTGTTTGATGAAAATGTTGTTGCGAACATCAAATTTAAGCTTTCCGAAACAAACGGTGCGGTAAATCCGCAGGGTACAAGGGGAGCTCCCGAACTTATAAAAGGTACAAACAACCTTGTTACAAAATCAGATCCCGGATTTACAGACTATAAGAACGGAAATTATACGCTTAAATCCGATAGTGAAGTATTTAAGAAAATACCTGATTTTGAAAACATTGATATGTCAAAAATCGGTACTGACGGCAAAACAGGTCCGCAGTAACAAAACATGAACAAGCGGGGAAAATCTCCCCGCTTGTTTTTTGCAGTTTCAAGCTTTTCATGTTTTATGAAATATAATTTTCCATAAATTCAAAATCAATATTTTTATGGAGTGCCATATTGATACCGTTTGCAATGATTTTCGAGCTCTTTTTGATAAGTCTGTCAATATCTTTAGGACTTACTATGAGCGATTTTGTTTCTGATAGCATTGCGTTTATTATTTTTTCACCGTCGGAAAGAGAATTATTCTTCTCAAAAAAGCTGTGCACAGCGTCATAAATTATGGAATCAGCGTCAACAACCGTAGGCACGCCGACGGCAATCACGGGAACACCAAGCGTTTTTTCGTTTAAACCCTCACGCCTGTTTCCAATTCCCGCACCTGGGTTTATACCGCTGTCCGTAATTTGTACTGTTGTAAACATACGTTTTGCATTTGCCGCACAAAGCGCATCAACAGCTATAACGGCGTCGGGTTTATGAAAATCGGCTATACCTTTTATGATGTCTCCCGTTTCAATTCCCGTTATCCCCATAACTCCCGGAGCAATTGCGCTAACGGCGGAAAAATCCTTTTCACCGCTTGCATTTAAATGATTAATTATGTGGTTTGTTATCATAAGACCGTCTGTACACATTGGACCGAGTGCGTCGGGTGTTATGCTTCTGTTTCCCAAACCGCATACAAGAATTTTTTCGGCATTTTTAGGAAGCAGTTTTTTTAATTCGTCCGCCAAGGCTTCCGAAAGATTTTCGGTTTCCTTTACATCTCTTGCTTCACCGTTTTTATTCTCAAGCGTTACATATGTTCCTATTGGTTTTCCGACTTTATTTGAAGCCTCTTCTGTTATAATTTCAACCGTTGTAATAATTATTCCCGATTGCGTTTCAAGTGTGTTTTCCTTTATTCCCTCGCCGTGGTGCGTATATATGCTCTCAACGGCTAAATCTGTACGTAAATTCATGTAAATTACCTCCTGTAAAAAAACGAACACACAAAAAGTATGTCCGTTTTTTGAGGTTTTTATTTTCCTATACAGAAGTTTTTGAAAATATTATCAATAACTTCCTCATTTACCGTTTGACCCGTAATTTCTCCCAAAGCCTCCGCGGCATTTTCCAAATCTATCGAAATTATATCGGGTTCAAAATACGTATTGAGAGAAGCAATGGCATTTTCCAAGCTTTTCTTTGCAGATATTAGGGCTTCATAATGCCTGTCTGAAAAAATCGTTTCTTCCGAATTTGAATTATCGAATTTTTCCTTTATAAGATTTGATATAGCGTTTTGAAGCGTTTCAATACCGATTTTTTCACGTGCGCTGATTTTTATAAATTCAATGGAATCGGGCAGGGGAGATGTGCATTCTTTTTTATCGTATTTATTCAGTATAGGTATAACATTTTCGTTCAGATTTTTAATTTTTACGTATTCGTCATTGTCAAAAGGCTCTCCAATATCCGAAAGATACAGAACAATGTCGGCATTTTTGATATATTCATATGACCGCTCTATTCCCATTTTTTCAATAACATCTCCGCTTTCACGTATTCCTGCGGTATCGGCTATATT
>ERZ779725.426-NODE-426-length-28495-cov-24.169163_pt1 | contig 28495 bp, 28 predicted proteins | sample MGYA00511890_ERZ779725 | MGnify/ENA primary metagenome ERZ779725 (study PRJEB29588, sample SAMEA2148549) | human gut metagenome | biome: human gut; feature: human-associated habitat; material: faeces | place: Denmark | collected 2008/2010 ...
ATTTTATTTTACATATCCATTTTAACCGAAAAAAAAAAAAAAAAAGCACCATTTTAACACATTTTGTGTAAATGGTGCTTTTTATGTAGTTTTTTCTAATTCAACTGTTAATATCATGTTTTCTAAATCTAGTACCGCTCCGGCTTCAATACTTTGAGTTTTTACATAACCATATCCAGAATATTCTAGTTTTAATCCTAGGATATCACAGTATGTTTTTACTTCACCGATACTCCATCCAGTTAAGTTTTCCATTTTATATTCTGTAGCATTTGTTAAAATAAATAACTTCTCTCCAGATAAAAGAGTTTTATTTTTTAATGGATATTGATTTATTATATATTTTCCATTACCAATTGTAATAATATTTATCTTTTTGCTTTTTAATTCTTCTAGAGTAGTCTCTAAATTTGTGCTTATGTAGTTATCTAATTTAATGATTTTTGTTAAGTCTGCATCACTTTTACTTTCTGTAAGTTTAGCATAACTTGCTATTTCTTCTACTGCTGTTGTTATTACTTTTGCCCACGAACCTAGAGATGATTCTGGCTTTTTACCTGCAACATAGACAATGTATTTAGGATTATCTGTTGGAAATATTCCAGCGAATGATTTGATGTAATCATAAGTACCAGTTAAGTAACCACCTTTTGGTGATGCTATTTGAGCTGTACCAGTTTTACCCATTAAACTCACATTATCTACTTGCCAATATTTATTTATTTCTACTACTTTCTTCATTATTTCATGCATTTTAGAAACAGTTTTATTAGAATAAACTTTTTTTACGACTTGTCTTTCTCCTTGATATGTAATAGTTCCATTTTCATCAACTATTTTATCAACTATATAAGGTTTTATAACTGTTCCATCATTAGTCATGGCACTTAGGGCTTGAAGCATTTGAATGGCTGTAACACTTACCCCTTGGCCAAAAGATGCTGTTGCAAGTTCTGATTGATAAACCATTTCAATATCGCCGATGGCTTCATTGGAAAGTTCAATTCCTGTTTTTTTACCAAAACCTAAGTTATTGTAATATTCTGATAATGTATCAACTCCGAGGCGTAAAGCTAGTGTTGTTGCTGCAACATTTGATGACCTTGCAAAACCTTCATCGAATGAAATTGTTCCCCAGCCTTTTCTTTCTGAGTCTCTGATAACTGTTCCATCATCTAGAGTATAAGAACCAGATTTAAATGTTTCTTCACCATTATATTTTCCTTCTTCAATTGCTGATGCAAAAGAAAATACTTTCATAACTGAACCTGGTTCATATTGATAACTTATAAGTGGGTTCATATATTCTTTTATTGTATTTGTATCATTTGGATTGAAATTTGGACTTGTAGCACTAGCAACAATTGCTCCAGTTTTGGCATCCATTACTGTAAATACTGCCCAATCTGTATTAAATCTATCCTTCATGCTTGATACAGCTTTTTCAGCTATAAGTTGAATACTACTATCAATAGTTAGATAAATATCTGATCCATTCTTAGCTTTTTTAGTATCTTCATTTGTATTGGGAATTTTATAATTACTTGAAGTATATTTTAAATATTTAGTATAACCATTAGTTCCCGATAAAATATCATCATAATATCCTTCAATACCTAATTCTCCAGAAATTTTACCATCATCTAAAGTTTTAGCATAACCAATTAAATAAGATGCAAATGTTGATTTATTATAATATCTTTTTTTAGAATTTTTTATAAAATCTATTCCTGGTAACTCTAGTTTTTCTATTTTAGCTTTTATTACTTCAGAAATACCATAACCTCCAGGTCTTAGTTCTACTTGATAAAGGTCTTTACTTAATAATTCCATTAGCTTTTCTTTACTCATATTTAAAATTGGTGATAAAGCTTCTGCAGTCATTTCTTTATCTGTGACATTTGTTTTATTAGAATTTATATAAGCTATAACAGTGTAAGAATTAATAGTACTTGCAAGTTCTTCACCATTTACATCATAAATACTTCCTCGGTCGGCATATAATGTCTTTTTTACTGTAGCTATACTTGCAGCTTTTTCTTGTAAATTAATACCATCAACTTTATTACTTAATACAACATAAGAAAGTTTAGCAATTATAGCAAAAAATAAAAGAACAACAATTAAAATAATAAATTTTGATATCTTAACTGTTGCTCTTTTTTTCATATTACTATCTCCTTATTCTCCAACTGTTTTAATATTACTATTATTATACGACAAACCATGATTTTCTGCAATAGTTTGAATGTTTTCTAAACTTGCAAGTTCATCGATTTGCATTGAAAGTCCTTGATTAGTAAGTTCTTGGCGTTCAATATTTTTAGTTATTTTTTCAACTTCATTATTTGTTTCAGATAACATTGAAGATGTAAAAACATTAAATACTGGTATTGTTATTAGTAAGAAAAGTAACAATACATACATTGCTTTTTCTCCTTTTAATAATTTAACCTTTTTACTCTTTTTTTTCATTATAATCAAATCCTTTCAATTACTCTTAATTTAGCACTTCTACTTCTGGAATTTTCTTCTAATTCTTTTTTAGTTGGAAGTATTGGCTTTTTATTAACTAACTTTATTAAAGGCTTATACGCATCAGGTATTTCTTTTAAACCTTTAACAAGGGGGTCAATATCACTATATTTTTTAAAAACATTTTTAACAATTCTATCTTCTAAAGAATGAAATGTTATAACACACATCCTTCCTCCAACTTTTAGTCTTTTTATAGCATCAGGAAGAACTTTTTCTAAAACTGTTAATTCTTCATTTACTTCAATTCTTAATGCTTGGAATATTTTTCTTTCAGGATGTTGTTTGTAAAAGTAGTTAGCTCCGGTGGCTTCTTTTATTACTTCAACAAGTTCTAATGTTGTTTTGATACTTTCGTTTTTACTTTTAATTTTCTTAGCTATTACTTTACTTAGTTTTTCTTCACCATATTTAAAGAAAATTTCTGCTAATTCATTTTCACTATAAGTATCAATGATATCTTTAGCACTTTTCCCTTCACTAGACATTCTCATATCTAAGGGACCATCATGCATAAAAGAAAATCCTCTGGTCTCATCATCTATTTGAGGAGATGAAAAACCTAAGTCAAATATAATTCCATCTACATTAGTAATGTTTTCTTCATCTAATACTTCTTTCATATTAACAAAATTAGTATTAAATATCTTAAAATTATCGCCGATTTCTTTTAGGGTTTTTGTGGAATACTCTACCGCTTTTTTATCAGCATCAAAACCATAAAGGGCTCCATTTGGTATTTTTTTTAATATTTCTTTGGAATCTCCGGCATAACCAATTGTGCCATCTATGTATATTCCGCCATCTTTGATATCTAGATTTTCAAGCAATTCATTTTTTAGTACACTATAATGCATTTTTATCACCATCAAATAAATTTTCTGCAATATCTTCAATAATATCGCTGTTGTCGTTCATAAATTCTTCGAATGCTTTACTATCCCAGATTTCCAAATGGTCATTAACGCCGATTATAATACATTCTTTATCTAAACCGGCGTAGCTAACCAATGGGGAGGTAATACTCATTCGACCACTTTTGTCGAACTCGCAGGCAGTAGCCCCCGAATAGAAGAAACGTGTGAAAGTCCGGGTTACTTTTTTAGTGAAAGGTAGAGTATTTAGTTTACCTACTAGCTTTTCCCATTCCGTTTTTGAGTAGACATATAAGCATTTTTCAATGCCTCGGGTAAGAATAAATTCTTGACCTAAGTCTTCCCTAAACTTCGTTGGAATAACAAGTCGGCCTTTATCATCAATGTTATGATGAAATTCACCCAGCAACATATTATCCCCCACTTTCTCCCACAGTTTACCACTGTCCTACATATATACTACCAAAAGACACAAAAAAAGTAAATATTAAATATTCACTTTTAAAAAATTTTTTCGATGATTTACATTTTTTTACATTAAAATTTTAAACGAATTGGATTATCAGAAGTTCCAGTTCCTTTGTCATATAGAATATTTTGATTTAAATAAAATACTGGTCTAGATATTTTAGCAATATTAGTAGAGTCTGCTCTAGAAAAAGAGCTACCATCATCTATATATATTTTACCGCCATCGGAAACACTCAGCATCGTCCACTCTTCTCCTACAAACATCCAAGGAAATTTAGATGCGGATATGTTATCTGCCCAACGTTCTTTGGATGCAGAATACGCATAGTCACTTACGTACATCATCCCAATTTTAGCATTATATAAATTATTTTCATTAGTATTTAAAATTTCATTGGTAAAGGCTTCACTAGCATTAAAATACCAAAAAATATCAGAATAAGCATTCCATTTTACAACCCAATCTGTATTTATAATTAATGACTGCCATTTGCTAGATAATTGATTAATAAAATTTGTATTTAAGTTTATAGTATTTAGTTCTGAATATTTCCAATCAAAACAACCTGTTGTCGTTATTGGCGTTGGTGCTGCTATAATATTTTTATTAGCTAGAAAAGTTAAGTTATTGTAATTCAATGCTACCCCACTCGGACAGCTTGTTAAAATTGACCATTTATAAGTAGTATCAGTTTCATAAGCACCATCAGTTCCTAATATGTCGGCATTGCCAGCTGTTGCTTTTATTAATTTAACATGATTGTTAAAAACCCCTATTATTCTATATAAATTGTTTTCTGGACATGTTTCATTATCACTTCCAAAACAAATATAATTTTTAACTTCATCATTTGTACCTGCATATCTATACGAATTGTCATTAGCATCTATAATTGTACCATCATCACTTGTTATTGTACCATTGTGAAAATATATATTATTATTTCCTTGTACATTACCATATTGAGAAATAACATATTCTGCTAATGTTGGCATGTATATATCAAAATAAATGTAACATTTATCTGAAATATTTCCTAATACAATAACTGTTTTTTTTGTATCATCCCAGCTTAGTTCACTACCATTTTCACATTTAGATAATTCACTATTAAAAACATATCCTTCTGTTGGCCAACTACTTTGAGTAACTGTTTTATAATCTCCTGCACCTGCTGTCTGTTCTAAATTCATGGATATTAATTTTTCTGTTTTGGTACTTTTTTCTTCTTCTTTTAACACTTCTTTTGGTTTTGGAAAAAAGTTCAATATTACTAAAAATATTATAGTTATAAGTAAAAAACATATTTTTTTATTTCTCATATTATCAACTCCATATGTCTTATATAAAGACTATTGTTAATACAATTATATGTCTTTATTACAGACAAGTCAAGCAATTTCATCTAGATAATGGGATAATTTACATGAGGTGTAAGAAATGATAGGAAAAATATTAAAAACTATGCGTAAATCAAGTAAATTAAGTCAAGAACAAGTAAGTACACTAGTTGGTTATGCTAGAAATACTATTTCACAATATGAAACAGGAGCCATTGAACCAGATTTCAAAACCATTGAAAAAATAGCTAATATATGTGGATATGAAATAAATTTTATAAATAAAGAATTAGATATGACTTTAAATAGTAAAAATATAGAAAGAAATGAATTGTAATTTTTTTGACAACAGCTGAAATTTGTGGTAATATGTATATAGCAAAAGAAATTTGCATAAATTAAAAATGGAACATCCAGCTTAGCGAGATTGGATGCTACCAATAAATTGGTTTTGCATCTAAATCAACCTCGTTGATTTAGATGCTTTTTCATTTTACTTTAAAAGCAATATAGCGATTTGCCATATTGCTTTTTGTTATTTCTTTTTATCTTCTTTTATTACTTCTTTTAGAGTTGTTCCAAATGTAGCAACGCCTTGAAGTTCTGCAGGAACAATTATTTTTGTTGACTTACCATTTGCAACATTTTCTAATGCTTCAAATGATTTTAAACGAATCACAGCTTCATCTGCTCCAGCATCTTTTAGAAGTTTAATACCTTTTGCTTCAGCTTCTTTGATTTTAATCATTGCTTCAGCTTTACCTTCAGCTATTTTAATTTGGCTCATCATTTGGGCTTCTGCTCTTAGAATTGCACTTTCTTTTTCACCTTCAGCAATTAAGATACTTGATTTCTTTTCACCTTCAGCTTGAAGAATTTTTTCTCTTCTTTCACGTTCAGCACGCATTTGTTTTTCCATTGCTTCTTGAATATCTCTAGGTGGTAAAATATTTTTAACTTCTACTCTATTTACCTTTATACCCCATGGGTCTGTTGCTTCATCTAAGATTGCTCTCATTTTTGTATTAATAATATCCCTACTTGTAAGAGTTTGGTCAAGTTCTAGTTCTCCGATGATATTTCTAAGTGTAGTTGCTGTTAATGACTCAATGGCACTGACTGGATAATCAACTCCATAAGTATAAAGTTTTGCATCAGTTATTTGAAAATACACAACAGTATCAATTTGCATTGTAACATTATCTTTAGTTATAACTGGTTGTGGGGCAAAGTCTTTAACTATTTCTTTTAATGTAACCTTGTTAGATATTGAATCTATAAAAGGTATTTTAAAATGTGGTCCATGTTGCCATGTTGTATGATATGACCCAAGTCTTTCAATTACATAACATTTTGATTGAGGTACAATCTTAATATTAGGTATAATGATGATTATAATAACTACTAATATTGCAATTAGAATTTCTGGCATAATTATTCACTCTCCTTTTTTACAATTAACTTAACGCCATCAATTTTTAAAATTTTTACAGTATCTCCTTTGGCACACTTATCTTTTGATATAGCACTCCATCTTTTGCCATCTACTTTTACTTCACCAACTTCATTTTTAGTGATTTCTTCAGTTACAATGGCATCCTCACCAATAATACGGTCTAAATTTGTTTTTTCATTATCTTTACTTCTTAATTTATTTACAATTGGTCTTGATATAACAAGTAAAAGCATTCCTAATAAAATAAATATCGTTGTAATAATTGCTGTATCTTCAATAAAGAAAGATAAAATCATGGCAACTATTCCACTTGCTACAAACCAAATTGAAACTAAATTAACGGTTGCAATTTCCACAAAGCTTAAGACAATCACTAAAATAAGCCAAAATATCCAATTCATATAAACTTCCTTTCTTATTTATATTATACTATAAAATTATGCAGAAAAAAAGAAACATTTTCAGTTTCTTTTCGAATTATGACTAAAATTCATCTGGTAGGCTTTCAACTAGTTTACCTACTTCATTTGTAAATAATTTGATAAGTTCAGTTTGAAGGTTGGCATCTGCAACAGCTTCAACATAGTTTTCATTATCTTCAATTATTTCTTTAAAGATTACATATTCATCACTTGGTTCTTCGTCTTCATTAAGTACTACTGATAAAAAGTAGTTTTCATTTTCATGAGTTACTTTTTCAAGTAATAAACAATTTACATCATTATCAAGAGTAATCACACTATCAACTGTCATATTATCTTCCTCCCTTGCTTTCTTCTGGGTTTAAAATATATTCTTCACCTTCATACATATAATGGTCTTCAGATTTTTCATCTTTATTTTCAGGTTGTATATCTAAACCTTCGATTTCTTCATCAACATTTTTATTGAATAATTTTTTGAAGTTATCCATTAAATTTGGTTTTTCTTCTTTTGGTTCGCTTTTCTTTCTTTCACGAGCTAGTTTTAAGCTTTCAAACATTTTTTTAGATTTTAAAACAAGAGCATCAATTGCTGCAAGTCCCCAGACATCCTCTTCAAAGTTTTCATCATTTGTTCTTTCCGGTTCACTTTCTTTATCAACTATTCCATCCTTAGCCATTTTGTTATAAATAGCTTGACCTATAGCTCCAATTCCAGCAGCGATTGCTGTAACTGGTAATATTGGTGCAAGTCCCGCTCCAGCACAAATAGCTAAAACGCTTCCTAAAGCTCCAAAGCATAAAACAGATTTAACATATGGTGCTACAACAGCACGACGTACTTTTTTAACTCTATATTTCTTGCCAGGTTCTACTTTTCTAGAATTAGTTTTTTCTTTTACTGGTTCTGTAGTTTCTGCAACTTGTTCAACGATTGGTTCAGCAGCTGGCGCTTCTTTAGTTTCAACTTTTTTCTTAACTTCAACTGGAAGACAAATATATGGAGTTTTATCATCAACTTTATTATTTATTCCAATTACTTTATCATAACTAAATCCATGAGGTAAAACTAATTTACTTTCACCATCATATATAATACCTGCTAAAAAGTTTTTTTCATCTGTAGAAATTTCAATATGTGGATTTAATCTTTTAACTTCATATGCTAATTCTTCATAATTTTTAATTTCGTTTTTTTCTTCTTTTACTGGTTCAGTTACTTCTGGAACTACTTTTTCTTCCTTATTTTCAATTTGTTCTACAGGTTCTGTAGTTTCAACTGGTTTCAAAGTATTTTCTACTACTTCTTCTTTAATTTCTATTTTAGCATTAGTTTTTTCTAAACCATATCTTTTACAAAGTTCAGCAAATTCTTTTTGGCTCTTTTGAGCTTCAAAACCAAATACAACAATTTTATCTCTAGTATCTCTAATAACTTTAGCTAATTTTTCCATAGCACTTGGTTCTAATGATAACTTACGATATGAAGTATCAATTGCATTTATAGCACTTAGTAAATCATTTTTGTAAGTAACAACATCAAATGTTTTTAAAGATTCATCATATAAGGCTTTTTGTTCTTTATAAAATTCTTCTGCTTCACTCTTAGCTTTTTTAGCATGATTTAGAGCGTAAGATAATTTAATAGTTTCACTAGTTCTTGTTACATCATCTAAACTATCATTTCTCTTGAGTTCTAATATTCTTCTTTCTACATCTTTTAGATTTTCTTTTCTTCCATTCAAAACTTCTTCAGCTTTTAACATGTTTTGAGACAAAGTAAATTTACCTCTCATATTTGTAAGAAGATTTTGGAAATCATTAGCACCGATACTACTTCTAAAATAAGAATCATTATTTACTAATTCTTCAATACTATTTAAACTTTTAGTTACATCTTCAACAAAAGCACTGATGTTTACACCTTCATTGGCTGTTTTTTCTAAAGCATTTAATTTATTTATAATATCGTTTAAATCAGTGTTTCCTATTTCACGAATGAAATTATCAGTATTTTTAATTACCAAACCATTTTCAACAAGTAATGCTGTGGTTTGTTCAATATTTTTTAATTCTTCTTCTGTCATAATTCATTTTCCCTTCTACTATTAGATTATCACAAAATTGGATAAATTGCAAGAAAAAAACGCAAGTGATACTCCACTTACATTAGTTTTCTTATTCTTCTTCTTTTGCAACGTTAATTACAGTTTTACCATTGTAATTTCCACATTTAGTACATGCTCTATGAGGTCTTAATGTTGCACCACATTTTTCACATTTAGTTAATGCTCCAACTTCTTTTTTTAAATGAGTTCTACGCATTCTTTTTTTTGTTTTACTTGTTCTTCTAAAAGGAACTGCCATTTTTATTCACCACCTTTAAATAATTCGTTTAATTTTTCGAATCTTGGATCAAGCCCATCATCTTCATTTTTACTATTTAATTCCCAACCTTGGCCACTTAAATGTGTCCCAGAGGCATTTGTATAACTAATAGGAACTTCCAATACAATATTTTCCCATAAAAATTCAATTATATCAAGTATATTTTGATTTTTTTCAAAATATTTTGCATAATTTTCGTCATTTTCTTCTAAAATTTCATCAATTTGGATAGAAAATGGATATTTAACTTGCTCATTTGTTATAGCATCAGTTAAAAACATATTACCTTTTACATCTAAAATTATTGCTATTTCATCCGCAGCATTATATTTAATAATACCATCAACTTTTACTTTATCTAATTTTTTTATACTTGTATTTTTATAAAAATCTTCAGGTATTACAAATTCTTCATTTATCTTAACTGGTAATAAATTTAAATTAATTTTCATACATTCCTCCATATATAAAGATAATTTTCTTTAAATTCTTTAATTATCTTTTTTGAAGACATATCTATTATAATATGTTTTTTATTATTATTTAACTCTAAATTCATGTAATATAAATCATTTCCTAAATATAATGAATATGTATTATTATATCCTTCTAAATCAAAGGTATCATTAAGTATTTTATTTGTTATAAATGAAAATATTTTAAGTTGTCCATCTTGTTTTATAACTATTCCAGCATCTGTTAAATTAACAATACTATATTCTTCTTTAATATAATTACTTAAAACTATTTTTAAAGCACTACTTATTTTATAGATGAGTTCTTTCCCATCTTTATTTATATAAATGTAATCCCCTAAGACATTTATTATACTTATATCACCTTCACCATTTATAATACATTTATTTTCTTTAGTATCTAAATTATATTCATAAATGCCATCATTTTTTAAATAATATACCTTATTATCACGAACTAAGACATTTTCATTTTTTAATTCATCCGTTATTAAAACAGTTTCTTCTTCATTAAACTTTTTATAACTTACTTTATTTAAAGCATTTATTATTATGTAGTTATCACTTAAAGAGTAAATTTCTTTATTACTATAACTGCTATCTAATTCATAAAAGTAAAATTCATCTTTTTTACTATCATATCTAAGTTCATTAGTAGCATCAGAAAATAATACTAATTTGTTATCTTTTGTTATATAATCTTGAATATTATAAAAAGTTCTAACATTTAAATATTCTTCAGTTTCACCGATACCATATATTTTATAAATACCATCTTCATCTTTTAAAATGCCATAATAATCATACTTATCTGGATAATCATCATTTCTTCTTTCTTTAGTTACATTATTATCATTCTTACTTTTTATGTAGCTAGATAATTTTCCTAATAAAAATACTGTATTTATTATTAATACTAAAGCAATACCTGCAATTATAAGTCTTTTTTTCTTTTCTGGTAACATTATAATACCCTCCTAAACATTTTTTCTAATTCATAATTACTAAATTTCATAATTGATGGTCTGCCATGACAACAATTATATGGGTTATCACATTTTACTAAATCATTAAGTAGTTTTTCTATTTCCATCATACTTAAGTGTTCGTTTGCTTTAACGCTCATTTTACAACTGACCATTTTTGCTAAGCTATCTAAAAATTTATCTTTGTTAAAGTTTTTACTAGAATCTATTACTAAATCAATAATATATTTTAAATTATCTCCTTCATAGTTACTTTTTAACCATGTGGGATGACTTTTTATAAGTACTGTATTTATACCGAACTCTTCAATTTTAAAACCAAGACTTTCTAATACTTCTTTTCTATCCATGAAAGCCATAAAATCACTGGTTGAAAGTTCAAATTTCATTGGCACAATCATGTCTGTAACACTAACACTTTCTTCTTGAAACTTTTTCGTAATCATTTCATAATTTACTCTTTCATGGGCAGCATGTTGGTCTAAAATAAACATTCCATCTTCATTTTCAGCAATTATATAAGTACCATGTACTTGACCAACTGGATAAAGTTTTAAACTTTTAAATTCTTCATTTTTTATAATCTCAGTATTATCACTACCAATATCTAGAGATGTTTGAATGATCTCGGGAGCATCAACTTGAGTGGCAACAGCAGTATCACTAGAAGTATCAGGAATTCTTACATCAATAAAATTATCTTTAATATTGTTTTTTTCTTCATCCATTATGGCATCTGGTATAAGTAAATTATTATATAAAACTTTTTTAATATTTTGATAAATTAAATCTGTTAAAATATCCATCTTACTCATTTTAATATCTTGTTTGGTAGGATGAATATTTACATCAACTAAAGTTGGGTCTGTTTCAATATTTATAACTACAATTGGATAAAAACCTTCATGTTTATATGTGTTATAAGCATTATTTATAGCTCTATTTATTTCAATATTTTTAATAATTCTACCATTTACAAAAGTATTAAAATGATTTCTATTTTTCTTTAATATACTTGGTTTAGAAACAAATCCTGAAACTACAAAATCATCAGATGCACATTTTAACTCTAACATGTTGCTTGAGACATTAAGACCATATATTTCATGAATTGTTTTAAGTAAATTATTACTTCCACTAGTTTTTACAATCACACGGTCATTGTTACTTAAACTAAAAGCAATATTAGGTTTAGATAATGCTAGCTTTTCTATAAAAGCTGTACAATTATTTAGTTCCGTCACTTCACTTTTTAAATATTTAAGACGTGCGGGAGTATTGTAAAAAAGATTAGTTACATGGATTTCAGTTCCTTTTCGCACCATTCCATCCCCAATACTTAGGGTTTCTCCTCCTTTTATATGGACATGAGTACTACTTGTTCCATTACAAGTAATTAACTCAACTTCAGAAACACTGGCAATACTAGCTAAGGCTTCACCTCTAAACCCTAGAGTTTCAATAAAATATAAGTCATCATCTTTATATATTTTACTTGTGGCATGTCTATAAAATGCAAGTGTTGCATCTTCTTTATCCATACCTATTCCATTATCTATAACAGATATTTCTTTTAAGCCCCCATCTTTTAGAATAACTTTGATATTTGTGCTTTCAGCATCAATAGCATTTTCAACTAATTCTTTTAAAACTGATGCACATTTTTCTACTACTTCACCAGCTGCTATTTTATTAGCAAGATTTTCACTCATTACTCGTATTTTAGTCATTGTAATCACCTACTATCGAAGCCCTTATTTCATAATCTTTAGTATTTAAATTAATTACACTAGTTTTCTTAAAGTTTATAAACATAAGACCTTTTATAATAACATCACTATTACTTTCTACAATTATATTGCAAGAAACATTTTCTTGTTCTTTTCTTCTTTCTATTTTAGCATCACTACCAACATAAATAGTAAAATTAGTATCTTCTAAAATATTTAATTTTACATCATTAATCATTAAATAATGCTTACTTGGAAATTGATATGTAATTGGTTTTATAATACTTTTAGGAATATTTTCACGATTTATTTTACTCATAAAACCTGGAGCATCATAAATAACTGTATCTAAATATTCAATCTTCATTATCTCTTGAGTAGTATTTTCTCTTTTACTTACCGTTATACTACTTCCAGTTAGGGCATTTATTAAGCTACTTTTTCCGGCATTAGTAAACCCAACCATACAGACCTTTTTATTTAATAAACAAATATTTTTTATAATATTCATATTTAATTTAGTTTTACTACTGCAAATTATTATATCTTCTTTTATTTCATAAACATCTTTAATATTTTTAATTAATTTTTGATATTTTATATTTTTAGGAATAATATCTGATTTTGTTAACACTAATACCTTTTGACATTTTATTTTTTTATAAGCCTTAATTACTTCTTTATCTAAATTAATAAAATCTATTAAAAACAATACATAACATTTAAGTTTATTTATTTTTTCAATCAAAGCATCATTATCAATAGATACCCCTTTGTTGGTTAGGATGTTATAGTTTTTTAATTTAAAACATCTTTCACATAACTTATTTTTAATATCGGGAGTATACCCAACAGCATCTTTGTTTTTATCTTGAAGAGTAATTCCACAACCAATACATTTAGTCATAGTACTCACCACTTTTTAAGATGTTTTTCTTAGCTAATCTTTTTAAAACTATTTTTTCAAAAAAACGATTTATTCTAGTTGGTAATATTTCATTTTTAGCAACACGATTAACTAAGATACTAGTAAATCCCATTCTGTTAGCTCCGAGAATATCTGTAAATAATTGGTCACCGATACATGCTACTTCATCAATCTTAAATTTGTATAAAGTAAGTATCTTTTTATATTTCTTTTTAAATGGTTTTCTGCTACTAAAAGCAACATCAACATTTAGTTTTTCTTTAAATGGGCGAAGTCTATTTTTACCACTGTTAGATACAATTATTACTTTAAAATCTTCTTCAAGGCGTGCAAATAATTCTTTCACCTTTTGGTCTGGAACATTTACTTTATAGGGAGCAATCGTATTATCTAAATCAAATAATAAACATTTAATGCCATTTTTCTTTAATTTTTTGTAATTTATAGTATAAATACTTTGGTCATATATATCAGGTATTAATAAATCAAACATATAATCATTCCTTTTCTTTAAAAATTATATCATAAAATGAAAAGAAAATTAAGCCTAAATTAAAAGAAAAAGCAACAAGAAAGAAAACGACTTTGGCAAGCGCATTCTTGTTGCTATATACATCATAACATATAAGTTTAACTTATGCAAGTATTTGTTGCCAACTTTTAGCAATTTTTCCGAACTTAGTAAAAACTTAAAATATGGCTATAATTTTGTATATTTTTTGATATTTAAATGGAATATTTTGATTTTCTATTGTCTTTCAAAAATAGAATTTTTTTAATAATTTTATATTTTTTTCGATTTTTAATCCACTTTATAAACTAGTTCAAATTCTTCACAAACAATTAAATCATCTGAAGTTATTTTTTCATTGTAAGAAGTTAAACATTCATTAAAGAAACGTTCATGAATGTTTTTCCAATAAGATAGTGATTTATCACCTTCACCCTCTTTATAAGCATGAGCATCTGTTATATCACTAAACTTAGTTAGATACACTTTTGTTGTTTTCGTTATGCATTCCGCTTCCCCTTTACTATTTAAAATAATGTTGTATTCGCCTGCTTTAGATAATTCTTCATCACTATTGTACAACTTATATAATGATGATGTTGCAGTTTTCTCACCTGTTTTTACCAGTTTTAAAAGTAAATCTGGATTATCACCGAAAGCCCAGATAGAATAATTATCACCATCTATACTATTTTTATTTTTAAATTCATTCCATAATTTTTCTGCATCCATAAATTCTCCTCCTTATATAGTTAAAACCCCGCTTTAACGAGGTTTAATACAATCTGGTGTCCTTGATGAGAATTGAACTCATGACCCTATGCGTCGGAGGCATATGCTCTATCCAACTGAGCTACAAGGACCCATAAACATTTTAACATTATTTTTTTAAAATAGCAAAGTTATTTTCTATAAAGAGGAAGAATATTTCTTGTTCTTTTCATATCTTTTTTTACAGTCATTCTAATTGGTCCATAAAACACAAGACTTTCTTTATTTAAATTTTCTACTTCTATAAAGAAATTTCTGACATCATCTTCAATTAAAGGCACTAAATTTATAGTTATATTTTTTAAACTTTGATTAGATTTTATATTCATTTTGAAAAATCCATCACTCACCACAAAAGTAAAAACAATTGATTTTCTTTCATTATTCCTTTCACTTATATTTAAGGATAAAACATTTTTATTCTTAACCTTTTTAAAAGACATAGTTCTTCCTAAAGGATTTATGCCAATACTTTTTAAAGCTATATATATTTTTTCTCTTAAATCATCAACTAAACTAAAATAATCTTTATTCATATTTATTTTCCCCCGATGCCTAAATAATAGCAAAATAAATTACTTTTGTCAAAAAAAATCCCACATTTGTGAGATTTTTATCATTAATTTTTAGAAACAGCTATTAATACTCTTTCATTATCTATAAAGAATTCTTCATTGGCATTTTCGCTAAATTCTAATTTAGTTGCTAATGTTTCTTTCTTAATATAATCACTGAACTCTTCAATAGCAGTTTTAACTTTATCACTAGCATTGTAAGTAACACTTATTCTATCTGTTAGTTCATAATTATTATTTTTTCTCATTGTTTGAACTTTAGATACAATTTCACGAGCAATACCTTCATTGATTAAATCATCAGTTAATGTAGCATTTAAAATAACAAAGTTATTGTTTTCCATTCCTACATCAAAGCCTTCTTTAGCATTTATTCTAATATCAACCATGTCACTATAGATGTCATGTTCTCTACCCGCTACAGTCATTTTTATAGATTCATTATTTTGAAGTTTTTTAATATCACTTAGAGATAATTCTAGTAACTTATCTTGGAATTCTTTTAAGTTGCTTCCAAATACTTTACCAACATTTCTAAAGTTTGGTTTAACAGTAAAGTTCATATATTCAGATGTATCTTTTACATATGTTACTTTTTTAACATTTAATTCTTCTTTAATAAGTTCAGTAAGTTCTCCGATTACCATACTATTTTTGCCATCGATTAAAATTTCACTTAGAGGTTGACGAACTCTTAGTTTTTGTTCTTCACGAATGTTTCTTCCAATACTTATTAATTCACGAACTAAATCCATCTTTTCTTCTAATAATTCTTCAATTTTTGTTTCATCATATTTTGGATAGTCTGCTAGATGAACAGATTCTTTTCCAGTTAGATTAGTATACATTTCTTCAGAAAGATAAGGTACAATCGGAGCCATCATTTCTGATAAACCTACTAATACTTCATATGTAGTTATATATACTGATTTTTTAGAATCATCTAAAGTACTTCCCCAGAATCTATTTCTATTTCTTCTGATATACCAATTTGATAAATCATCTGATACAAAGTCTGTTAGGGCTCTAACTACTTTATTTAAATCATATTCATCATAAGATTCTGTTACATATTTTAATAATTTATTATATTTACTTATTAACCATCTATCAATATCTTCTCTTTTTTCTAATGGAATATTGCAATTCTTTATATCAATATCATCAATATTAGCATACATTGAGAAGAAATTATATGTATTTTTAAGAGGATTAAAGAATTTAGAATGAACTTCTTTTAAACCATTAATATCAAATTTAAGAGGAACCCAGACTGGTGAAACATATGGAAGATAAAATCTAACTGTGTCTGCTCCATATTCTTTCATTGTTGAAAATGGTTCAACAATATTTCCCATTGTTTTACTCATTTTCTTACCATGAGCATCTAGTAATAAGTCATTTACTAAAACATTTTTAAATGGACTTACTCCTTTTACAAATGTAGAAATAACAAGTAATGTATAGAACCATCCACGAGTTTGGTCAATTCCTTCACAGATAAAGTCTGCTGGGAATTGGGTTTCAAATAAATCATTATTTTCAAATGGATAGTGATATTGTGCAAATGGCATAGCACCAGAGTCAAACCAACAGTCAATTACATCTTTACACCTAGTCATAGCTTTGCCACATTCAGGACATTTTAGATGTACTTCATCAATAAATGGTCTATGTAGTTCGATAGACTCATCGATATCTTCGATTGCCTTTTCAACTAGTTCTTTACGAGAACCAATCATTTCAGTGTGTCCACATGAACAAATCCAATATGGAAGTGGTGTTCCCCAGTATCTTGAACGAGATATTGCCCAGTCATTTAGATTTTCTAGCCAATTACCAAAACGTTTTTCACCAACATATGATGGATACCAATTAACTGTTTTATTATTAGCAACAATCTTATCTTTAATTTTAGTTACTTCTAAGTAATAGCTTGGCTTAGAATAATAAATTAATGGTGTATGACATCTCCAACAATGTGGATAGTTATGAACTATTCTTTGCTTTCTAAATAATTTATCATTTTCTTTTAAGTAATTTATTACTAATTCATCAGCAGCAAAGACATTAGTACCTTTCCATGGCCCTTCTGTATATTTTCCATCTTCACCAACGGGATTTAAGTATGGTAAATTATATTTTCTACCTACATTTGCATCATCTGCTCCGAATGCTGGGGCTAAGTGAACTACTCCAGTACCATCTTCGGCAGTAACATAAGAGTCACAACATACAAAGAAACCTTTTTTATTTACAGATAATTCTGGTATTAGTTGTTCATATTCTGTATATTCTAAAGTACTTCCTTTAAATGTATCAAGAATTTCTACATCATCCCCTAGAACTTTACTTACTAGGGATGTTGCTAAAATAAACTTATTACCTTTACTTAAAACAAGTGAATAATCATAATCTGGATTTACACATAAGGCAACATTTGCAAGTAATGTCCATGGTGTAGTTGTCCAAACTAGAAAATAAACATCTTCATCTTTTTTCTTCATTGGTACAATTACTGTATCAACACTAGTTTCTTCATAACCTTGTGCTACTTCATGAGATGCAAGTCCTGTTCCACATCTTGGACAATATGGAAGGATTTTAACACCTTCATAAAATAATCCTTCATCAAAGAATTTTTTTAAAATCCACCATTCTGTTTCAATGTAATTATTATCATATGTTACATATGGATGTTTAATATCAATAAATTGTCCCATTTTTTCAGTAAGGTCTGTAAATGATTTTTCATTTTTCCAAACACTTTCACGACATTTTTGATTAAATTCTTTGATACCATATTTTTCAATATCTTTTTTACCTGAGAAACCTAATTCCTTTTCTACTTGTAATTCAACAGGTAATCCATGTGTATCCCAACCTACTTTACGTAATACTTTGTATCCTTGCATTGTTTTATATTTACAAATTGTATCTTTTAAAAACTTTGCAACCATATGATGTAAGCCAGGATGTCCATTTGCTGTAGCTGGTCCATCATAGAATACGAAATATGGGTCATTTTCTCTATTTTCAATACATTTATTTAATATATCTTCACTTTTCCATTTTTCAAGTATTCTACCTTCAGTTACATCAACAGCATCTTTACTTAAACTTTTAAATCTTTCCATTTTCTTTCTTCCTTCCTTCAATTAAAAAAGGATGGTACCAAAGGAGTGCATATGCACGGTACCATCCTTATTATTTACTTAATTATCTTAACGCGATTAACGTAGTAATTTACTAAATTTTCAATTACTCAACTCCTGGGTGATATATAAAAATTTTTAAATATCTTTCTCGCACCATCTAAAAGACTCTCTTTATAATCCAATTTTTACACTTGTCCCATTCCTGGTCTTTCCAAGTGACTTAATTATAATACACTATATTTACATAAGTCAAGGGGTAAATCACCATGTTGATAACTTTTTTTCTGCCCGCTCTTCCGCCTCGCACAAACCGCGAGCCACGACAGACATTTTTCTAGCATAATTTACTGCTGTCCTTCTTGCCACTGCATAATTTTTTACCCCGTTTGCCTAGCACCTTCGTCGCTAGACAAACAATATGTCCTAACTTAGTTTACTCGCACAGGGTCACTCATACTTCCTGACCCTGATACATAGGTTGTGGAAGACAAAAGATTGAAGGACGGACGCACCCCAATGCTGCTTCTAAAATCCACATCGTAGTTGTAGACACCGCCAGCGCTATTCACAAGGAACGCACTATACGTATTGTCGGAATTGCGGGAAATAGTCCATTCTGTTGAGCCCAAATATAACCAATTTGTTGTTTTTGCTGCTCTATAGTCTTTTGTTGCATCACTTGAATTATATCCAACTAGTGTCCATGCACTTGGACTTGCACTATAATAATAATCAGTTACATACATTAATCCTATTTTTGCATCATATGTTGTGGTTGATGCACTACTTCCTACTTCATATTGATATGCTGTTTTTGGTACTACACCACTTATATTAGCAGATGTATTTCCTCCAACTTTCCATGTTGTTGTTGCTATTTTGTCTGCTATTGTTCCTAGACTTGTTAAATATGTTCCATTTAGGTATGTATTTAAACTTGAACTTGACCATGTATTATAACCATTTGTATCCCATTCTTTGTCACCAACTGATTTTGCTATTATTACTTTTGTTTGGGCTCCAAATACTCCTATTATTCTAAACAAGTTTGCATCTGGACATGTGGCTTCATCCGAACCTAGGCAAATATAATTATTTACACTATCACTTGCTCCTGCATATCTGTAGCTATTATCTCCAGCTCCATTGGTTAAAGCTGAGTTATGATAATAAATTCCATTTTCTCCTTGGGTTCCTGTATATTGTGATATAACATATTCAGCTAGTGTTTGGTCTTTTTCTCTATCATAAGCTTTTACAGCAACACCTGCTTTAAATGTTTTATTCATTGATGTGTTTGTTGATGTTTCATCAACAAATAGATATAAGTCATATTGTTTATTACCTTTTAAAGCAACTGATGTATTATGTATTTTATAAATCTTTGAATAAGTACCTTTTAATCCTGTGTTAAGTTCTGTTTTATCTGTGTCGCTAAAGTCTGAAGAACCATCTGTTGCACTAGATAGAACGCCTTCTACTACAGCGGTTTTTGAACCTTTTTCTGTTAAAATATAATGAATATTTTCATCTGTTAATGTATTTGTATTAAGGGTTGCAATATAAAGGTTAAAACCTACATATGAGTCACAGTAAGAAGTCACTGTTAAACTATATGGTGTAGTTTGTAAACCTCTATTTCTACTCATTGGATAAGAACTAGATAAATTGATAGAACTTGTTCCAGTTAGCTTTATTTTAGCACAACTTTCTAAGCTAATTTCTGTTAAATTACCGCCTTGTTCAATTGGTTTCATAAAAGCTTTTGTTAACCCTAAAGATAACAAAATAACTATAATAATTGATAAGATTCCAATAATTATTAATCTTGTTTTTTTATCCATATACACTACACCCTTTCATATTATGTACAATTTAAGTATACTTAAATTGTCTTAGTTAGTCAATATTTTTTACATTTTTCTCACTTTTTTAACACTATTTTCTTCTTTTAGAAAAGATACTGGTATTTTATCTAAGTTATATATTTCTTTTAATTTTTTGCAAAAGTATGTATTTATAATTATATCTTCAGATACTTTAGTATAAGCACTTTCTTTTTCTTTATCATCTAGTATAGCAACCCCTTCTTTTATGAGGGTTGGACATGGCATTAAAAACCTTTTATCTACTGTAATACCACTAGGTAAAATGGTTACTTTAGTATCATCTTCTTTTTTAGTAAAATACTCTTCAGATTACAATATCAATACATTTACTTACACCATCTTTTTGTTTATATCTATCTAAATAAAGTGTAAATGCTTCAAGAGTTGTTTCTACAAACTCATTTTCTTCTTTTTTAAAATATGTTACATTACATAAATTTAACGAATACCCTTTCCATTTAGCCAATTTTTTCAACCTCCTCAAGATATCTTTCTAATGCTACATTCCACATTTTATATTCTTTATCATTTCTGTGGTCTACAAGCAAATTAGTATCTTTTAATATATTACCAATAACTAAAGATGCTTTTTTAGCTCCATAGTAATTTAAGTGTTCTCCTTTGTCTTTAGTATCAATCTCCCAATTAATATTTAAATCATATTTATTTAAATTAATAAATTCAAAACCTAACTCATTACCTAATTCATTAAACTTTTTATCTCTTTGATAATTCCATGAATTTTGAGAAGGAAAACCAATAACGTAAACTTTTGCATTATAGCTTTTAGCTAAATCTATAAACATTTTTAAATATTCATAATTATCTTTAATCATGACATATTCTTTATCATTTTCTTTCATATAATCAATATATTTTCCAGGTTTAATAGTTTTATTTAATTTATAACCTTTTTGAATACTTACTAAACCATAATCATTAAATAAAATATTTTTCCAATTATTATGATAGTTTAAAAGAGGCATTACTTTTTTTAAAGCTCTTTCATATTTAATATACCATTTTCTTTTTCTAGTATTTCTAAAAAACATATTACCACCGAGCATTACTACTTTTGGATGTTGGCTTTCTAAAGCTATTTTATAATATTCATAAGCATCTGGTAAGATAAAAGCTGCCTCAGCACAATCAAAAACAGTATATCCAAAATCTTTATAGATTTCCATCGGAATAACTGATGAATAAACTAGGGAGTCTCCGATGATGATAGCATCAACAGAATTTTTTTTCTCCCCTAAAACGGGATACTCAGCTGTTTTTATTAAACCAAAATCTTTAATATTTTCATGAGGAAGTAAAGCGTATGAAAATCCATAATAAAGGAAAATAAATATTGCTATAAAAATAATACTTTTAAAAAAATTTTTCATATTGCCTCCTTAAAAGTCTGCATACATTGGGTCAACTGGTTCATATCCAGGACCAAAAGCCCCAAAAATAAGAATTGAAAAAATTAATATGTATAAAATAATCCATCTAACAACTATATTTTTCTTAGATAAATTTTCTCTTAAACAAATATTTTTTTCATGTTTAATACTAACTATAAATACTACTAATAAAGAAATAGTTAAGATAAAATAATCTGGTAAATCTAAACCTAAAGATGTAAATTCATTTAATTTAAAACTAAAATTAGTAAATATTTTCTTAATCATATAAATAGATTGTTTAACACTACTTGAATTAAATATTAATTCTCCAATAATTACTATAAAAGTTGTTTTTAATATTTGAAGTACTTTTAGTATTTTAGATTTAGAAATATTTAATTTAACATATAATTTATTAAAACTATTTCTTGTAATATTACCAATACTAATCATAACAAAATGATATAACCCAAATAAAATATATGTCCATCCTGCTCCATGCCATAGGCCATTTAAAAGCCACACTACTAAAAGAGCAATTGTTCCACTAAGTAAAGGACCATAGTGATTACCAACATATTTTCTTAATTTTATTGTTAAGCTTTTCATTGGTTTTGATAAAGACACTGGATAATAAATATAATCTCTAAACCATGTACCTAAACTAATGTGCCAACGTGTCCAAAACTCAGATACATTTTTACTAAAGAATGGTTGTTTAAAGTTTTCAGGAACTCTTACTTTAAAAATATCCCCGATACCTAAAACAACATCCATGGCTCCTGAAAAGTCCATATAAAGCATAATGGTATAAGAAATGGCCCCAAAGAAAATAACTGGACCTGATAAATCTACATAATTACTAAATACCGTTTTAACTAAAATATTTAATCTATCAGCAATAATCATCTTCTTAAATAAGCCCCATAAAATTCTTTGTAAACCAAAACATAAGCTATCATAAGTTATTTTTTCACCCTTATATAAATCTTCAGCAGTATCATTAAATCTTGTAATAGGTCCTTCCATTATACTTGGAAAAAACGACATAAATAAAGCCACTCTAAAAAAGTTTTTATCAGCATTAATTTTGCCATCATAACAATCAAATAAATATGATAAGGCTTGTAATGTATAAAAAGATATTCCTATCGGAGCAATTAGTTTTATAATATTAAATTCATAATTAATATTAAATAAATTTAATAAGTAATTTGTATTTATTGTAAAGAATTTTAAATATTTAAAAATAAATAAAAAAGATATATTAATTAATAAACATAGTATTAAAACTAATTTTTTCTTATTCTTATATTTATTTTTAATAAGTTTTTTATCTTCTTCTTTAGTTTCTTTTAAAACTTCTTTTTTTCTTTCTTCTATTTTAGACATAAATATACTAGAAAAATAAATAGATATAATTGTTAATAATAAAAATATTATTAAACTTTTACTAATTAACCAAAAAAACAACCAACTAAATAACAATAATGCTATTGGTCTTATTTTTTTAGGAAATATATTATAAAAAATTATAACTATTAAAAACATATAATTATAATTTCTCATTAAAAAATCTTGCATAACTACTCCTTAACTTCTTCTATTAATACTTACTAGTTCTAAATTTTCTGTTAACTCTTTTATTCTTTCAATTATTCTTCGAGCTTTAACTTTATCTTCACTATTTTTAGAAAGTGATAAATGTACTTCTAATTCTTCTAATGTTAAATTAGATGTAAAAAATGTACTTAATTTATTATTCATACGATACTGTAGTATTGTTCCTAATATTTCATCTCTACCCCAGGCAGTAACATTTTCAGCTCCAATATCATCGATAAGTAGGATATCTACATTTTTTAAATAATTTACTTTATCTTCAACTAAACTAAAATCTTCTTTCATATTTCTTAAGGTTTCTGGTAAATATACAACTTCTGTGATGGCATCTTTACTTATTTCAAGTTCATTAAATAATGCTGATATTAAATAAGTTTTACCACTTCCAAAAGAACCATGTAAATATAACCCTTTTAATGTATTTACTTTTTCATAATCATCAAAATATTTTTTTAACCATTTTATTACTTTATATCTATTTTTATCTTCTATGTCTATGTCTTTCATTCTAGCATTTTTTATTTCATTTAACTTTTCTTTCTTTTCACTTTCTTTTTTTATTAATTCTTTTTGATACTTACATGGCATATAAATGAATTTTAGGGTTTCATCACTAAAACTTGGATATAAAACATGACCACTTACTTTATTTTTACACATAAATAAACCTTTACATGTTTTACAATTTTTAAGTTCATCACATGTATCCATTAACTTAGTATTATTTTTTAGTGTTATATCTCTAGGTAGTTTGTTTCTTTTAACTAAATTACAAAAGTCTTCATCTTTTAATGATTTTTGTAATTCTTTTTCTAGTTCTTTTTCTATTTTTTCACTTAATGTCATGTTAATATGTTCCATTATTTAAACTCCTTTAATAAATTTTCTAGTTCTTCTTTATCAGCTTCAGTTACTTCGCTTGCTTCATTTACTTTATTAAACCAAACTGGTTCTTTAGTTACTTTTTCATTGTCAAACTTTTTAGTATATTTTTTATTTTCTTTTTCAGCAAAGTTCATGGCTTCAGTTGCATTTTTTAAGCCAGCTCGCTTCCATTGTCCTGCAATTGTTTCAATATAATTAGTTGCAAGTTTATTATTATTTTTTCTTAAAACATAATCAAGTAAAACATTTACAACTGCTGGGGGCATCTCTAAATCAATTACTAAACTTTCTATTATTTTAATATCTCTATTTGTGGGTTTGGTTCCCCCATACTTATTTCTTAAAAAGTCAACTGGATTGATACTTTCAAACATAGCAATAATCTTACCACGCATGGAAGTATCTCCAGCTGGAGACTTTAAGTATTCCGGTTGGGAACGATAAATTAATGTCGGTAAAGCTCCATTATTAAATTGATACATTCTACGGGCTTGTAATCTTAAAGCATTTTTATCAATCATACCAAATTCATTTAAGATACTTCTTATTAATTCTATCATTTTTAATGTGTCAATTTTATATATAAACGATAACTGATTTATTAATTCTTTCGTCTTTTTAGTGAAAGCTTTTTCATTAATAACACCTTTGGGAATACTTGATAAAATCATATCAAAATCAACTTTATCTCCGACAGAAACATCATTGATACTACGTTCTATCGCATCAGCACCAGGTAAAGCTATGCCACTATCCATTACTTCATCTAACCTTTTAGTTATATCCTTATAGTCTTTAGTGTCCATTTTTATCTTTTGATATTGTTTTTTTAAATATTCATATTCTGTTGCACCGATATTATTATATAAAACAATATTTAATATTGGATGATTAAAAAACTCATTAGGACTTAATGGTGAATATATTTCATAAATGTAATTATTTATACTACCACTTTTAAAATATGTTTTTAAAAGACCAACAGCTTCTAGGGCTTCACGAGCATTTTTTAATGTTTTTAGAGGTATTTTTAAAATACTCATTAAATGATGATGAGTTAAGTCTCTTGATACTTGTGAGTTTAATTCTAAATCATTTACAAGGGTAAGATATAGGGATGTTGCTAAATGACCAATAATTGGTTCATAAAAAGATATTAAATACTTTCTGTCAGTATCACTTAAGATACTTTTATTTACCACTTGATAGGTATCGGCAGGAAGTAATGTTACTTCTTCACTCATACTTACACCTCACTTACATGTTCTATTATATCAAAAGAAAAGAAAAAGCTCCACTACTTTTTGCTTTTTCTTCGATATATTATAAAAATAATTAGAATGAATATTACAATAATAACTATTATTTTATATTTATCTAATATAGTTAAGAAATATTCCCAGTTGCTACCTAGTTTATATCCCACACAGATTAGAATTGTGTTCCAAATTACAGAACCACATAGAGTATAAACTATAAATTTTCCCATAGGCATTTCACTCATACCGGCAGGAATAGAAATTAAACTTCGAACAATAGGCACAAACCGACAGAAAAATACACTCTTATTTCCTTTATTGTCAAACCAATCATCAGCTTTATCTATATCTTTTTCTTTTAAAAATAATACTTTACCTATTTTTCCTCTTACTATTTTTTTTAGCCTTTCTTTATTAAATATTTTACCTATGTAATAAAGGATTAAAGCACCAATTAAAGAACCAAATGTTGATGCTATAATCATGAAAAATACTTTTAAGTTAGTGTATGTACTAAAAAAGCCACTGAATAAAAGAATTACTTCTGAAGGTATCGGCGGAAAAACATTTTCAATTAATATTAGAAAAAATACTCCAAAATAACCAAATTGTTCTATAATGTGTAATATAATCTCTTGCATATTATCCCTCTTTATAAGTTTATTCAGAAATTTTAAATTTAATCTTTCCTTTATTTTTCTTTACTTCAACTTCAGTAATTACACCATTAATTATATTTAAACATGGACCCTTATGGCTTACATCAGCATTATAAATTATTGGTATATCTAACTTACTTATAACACTATCTTTTAAACAATCAATTACATTTTCATATGTATTACTTACTTCTTTTCCAAATCTTCCAAAAATAATACCTTTTGCATATTTAAAATATCCAAGTTCACTAAACTTCCAAAGTATTCTAATTACATCATCCATACTTTTTTCACAATTATCAAAATACCAGATGATACCATCATTTTTATACTTTTCATTAAAAGTATTTATTCCATCATACTTTGTACCAGCTAGGTCAGATATAATATCAAAACAACCACCAATAATTCGACCTTTAATAAAAACATCTTCATCATTAACTGTCATCCATCTTACATCGCTATCCAAATTATAGCTCTCTAGACCAGTTACTTTCTCTGGATAAACATCTTCATATTTTTCATAACTATCTTGTTCTATAATATTACCATTTATTATTTCCAAAAAATCTTTTTCACTTTTATGATATTCTTCCATTCCAAAATTAGAAAAGTTTTTACCATAAATTGTAGCAATATCACACTTTGTAGTTATTGGATACAACAGGCCAGTTGGATCAGAAAAACCACACACAAATTTTGGATTATTTTTTAACAATTCAAAATCAATATAAGGCAAAATTTCTAAAAGAAATTCACCACCAGAAGCACACATTATTAAATCAACTTTTTTATCATTAACCATTTCATTAAATTCTGTTGCTCTTTGTTCTTCACTTGTGCTTCTGCCCATAAATGAATTAAAGACATTATCAGATAATTTAATTTTATAACCTAAACTTTCTAATTTACTATACGCATTTTTAAATCTTTTAACCTTTAATTCATTATCAGCTCCATCAGATGGCGCAACTACTCCGATTACACTTTCCTTTTTTACAAATTTTGGAATTATCATATCATTACCTCCATCATTATTATACATTATGAAAAAGAAAAAAAGCAACTGTAAGTTACTTTTTAAAGAAATTCCTAAAGCACTAGTTTATCACAATTGGGTCACTCATAGTCCCGGAACCTGAGACATAAGTTGTCGAAGACAAAAGATTGAAAGTTGGACGCGCTCCAATACTTGATATCACACGTTCGTAATACTCATGACCAGAATTAATAGTAAACGCATCGAAAGGGTAAGATTCATTCTCAATACGTGAAATAGTCCATTCTGCAGAACCTAAATACAACCAATTTATACTTGTCACTTTTCTATAATCATTTGTTTTAACACTAGAATCGTATCCCACTAAAGTCCATGCGCTTGCGCTGGCTCCATAATAATAATCTGATACATACATTAACCCGATTTTTGCTTCATATGTTGTCCTTGATGCATTACTTCCTACTTCATATTGATATGCTGTTTTAGGTACTGATTTTGCTATATTAGACACTGAACCTCCTCCGACTTTCCACGTTGTTGTTGCTATTTTATCTGCCCATATACTTCCTATATTATTAACAAAATTAGTGTTTAAATTAGTTTTATTTAAATCAGAATAATGCCATTCATTACATCCAGCAAAATCTGCAGCTGCGATTGTATTCTTGTTAGCAAGTTGATATATTCCATTATTTGAATTATATGCTGTACTGCTAGGGCATGAAGTTAATGATGACCATTGGTATGATGTATCGGAATTGTATGCTCCATCTGTACCTAATAAATTACTTTTTGCAATCGTAGCTTTGATTAATTTAACTTGATTATCAAAAACTCCAATAATTCTATATAAATTATCTTCTGAACATGTTGTGGTATCTGAACCGAAGCACACATAATTATTTGGATTTGCTCCGGCATATCTATACGAATTGTCACCTGCTCCATTGGCTAAAGTTGAATTATGATAATATATTGAATTTTCCCCTTGTGTTCCTGTGTATTGTGATATAACATATTCCGCTAAAGTTTGATTACCTAAATTTTCTTGTTGTATCATTAACTTTGCATCAAAGCTTTTACCAGCATTTTTACTTTGGTCCGCATCATAATTTACAAATGTTACTGTTATATTCCACTCTTCTGTTTTACTTGATGTTGTT
>ERZ779725.427-NODE-427-length-28446-cov-12.126977_pt1 | contig 28446 bp, 20 predicted proteins | sample MGYA00511890_ERZ779725 | MGnify/ENA primary metagenome ERZ779725 (study PRJEB29588, sample SAMEA2148549) | human gut metagenome | biome: human gut; feature: human-associated habitat; material: faeces | place: Denmark | collected 2008/2010 ...
TCGTTGGGCTCCTTCTGAGCGTTTTTCTGGTTGCTCTCCCGGTTTTTCTCCTGCATGGAACGTGCCTCCTTTCCTGTCCCCACGGGGGGACGGTCTGCGTACAGAAGATAGTGTTGCCGCCGCGGGGAAAACTATTCACAAAAAAGAAAAAATTTCTTGATTTTCCTGTTGACAGATCAGAAATGGTTTGGTATACTATCAAGGAAAAACAAAGAGGGCTGATCGCATCCGCCTCACCTCCAGCATGACGCAAAGAGGTCAACAGCGTTGTTACCAGACTGCCGCAGGGCGGTTTGTTGTTGCGCGGATGCCAAAATGGTATCCGCGTTTTGTGATTTTTAGAAGGAGGTGCTTCGACCATAGCTAAGCAAATGCATGAACTGAATGAGGACATTCTCGACAAGGAGATCCGACTCATCGGCGCCGAGGGTCAGCAGCTGGGCATCATGAGTTCCCAGGAGGCTCTGAAAATCGCAGATGAGCAGGGTCTGGATCTCGTCAAGATTTCGCCCCAGGCTGTACCACCTGTCTGCAAGCTGATGAACTACGGTAAGTTCCGCTTTGAGCAGAGCAAGAAGGAGAAGGAAGCCCGCAAGAATCAGCATGTGGTAGAGATCAAGGAGATCCGGATGTCACCGGGCATCGACGTGGGAGACTTCAACACGAAGCTCAAGAACGCCCAGAAGTTCATTGCCGATGGCAACCGGGTGAAGGTTTCCGTCCGCTTCCGCGGCCGTGAAATGGCCCATACGGACATCGGCCGGGATCTGCTGAACCAGTTTGCTGAGCAGTGCGCCGAGGTGGCCAACATGGACAAGAGCGCCAAGCTGGAGGGCCGTATGATGTCCATCTTCCTCTCTCCCAAGACGAGCAAGTAAATTTCAAGAGATTTCAATACACGGAAGGAGCAACTACAATGCCGAAACTGAAGACTCACAGCGGCGCCAAGAAGCGCTTCAATCTCACCAAGACCGGCAAGGTCAAGCGCGCCAAGGCTTTCAAGAGCCACATCCTCACCAAGAAGGACACCAAGCGCACTCGTCGTCTGCGCGCAGGCGGTTATGCGGACGTCACCAATATGGACGCTGTCCGCAAGATGATCCCCTACAAATAAGTAACGAGACGTTTGAAATAGGAGGCTACTACAAATGGCAAGAGTCAAGGGCGCGATGATGACGCGCAAGAGAAGAAATAAAGTTCTGAAGCTGGCCAAGGGCTATTGGGGTTCCAAGTCCAAGCACTTCAAGATGGCGAACCAGGCCGTCATGAAGTCCCTGACCTACGCTTACACCGGCCGCAAGCTGAAGAAGCGTGACTTCCGCAGCCTGTGGATCACCAGAATCTCCGCTGCCGCGAAGCTCAACGGCATGAACTATTCCACGTTCATCAACGGTCTGAAGAAGGCCGGCATCGATCTCAACCGCAAGATGCTCTCCGAGATCGCCATCAGCGATCCCGCCGCTTTCACCGCTCTGACCGAGCAGGCCAAGGCTGCCCTCAAGTAAGTGATCGGAGATTTTCGGGTAGAGACTCAATCTGAAAGTTAAGGGGCTGCTGATGCAGTCCCTTATTTCATATCGGAGGAAAAAAGATGGATTTTGAAAAGATCTCGTCGCGTTCCAACGAAAAAGTGAAACTTTTCCGGCATTTGTCGCAGAGTGCCTCGTTCCGCAGGGAAACGGGGCTGTTTGCGCTTGAGGGCGCACGCCTATGCTCGGATGTCGCAAAGACCGGGATAGAAATAAAGACCGCTTTCTTCACAAAAGAAGCTCTCGAAAAGTATCCGGACTATATCTCTGTCGTCGCCGAAAAGGCGGAGCAGGCGTTCGAGATACCGCATGAGCTCGCCGGAACTCTCTCCGATACCCGCGAGGCGCAGGGCGTTTTCTGCATCTGCGTCAAGCGAAAAGAGGCTAAATTGGAGACAATTGACCCCAAGGGGACATATATAGCGCTCGACAATATGCAGGATCCGTCGAATCTCGGCGCGGTGCTCAGAACCGCAGAGGCGTTCGGCATGAGCGGCGTCATAGTCGGCGGCGGATGCGATATATATAACCCGAAAGCGCTTCGCGCCGCGATGGGCTCTTCGATGCGAATTTCTGTTTTGACAACAGGAAATTTGCCCTCTCTCTTGATTTTTGCCGCCAAAAAGGGTATGCTTACCTTAGCTTCCACGCCGTCCGACGGGGCAAAGAAGATAACCGATATGAGTTTTTCCGGCTCCGTTATCTGCGTTGTCGGCAACGAGGGCAGCGGAATATCGCCAGAGGTCATGTCCGCCTGCACTCTGCCCGTGACCATTCCGATGCGCGGGCGCGCCGAGTCGCTGAACGCCGCGGCGGCCGCCGCAGTGCTTATGTGGGAGCTGACAAAATAACACACGGAGGCTTCAATGGACAAGAAAGCCTATTGGCTCTGGCTCCAGGAAGCTCTTGGCGCAGGAGCTGTCACAGATGAGATTACCGCTGTGTTTCCATCCCCCGAGGAGATGTACTCAAGGGGCGAGATAGAATGGCGATTGAGCGGTGTACTCACCAACAGACAGATAGAAAAACTCAAACAATGCTCTCCCGAAAAGGCGCAGGGCATTGTTGATGTTTGTTATAATAACGGCTGGACCGTCCTCACTCCGGACGACGAGGACTATCCGCCGAAGCTCAGAAGTCTGCGCAACATGCCGCTGGCGCTCTTCGTCAGGGGCGACATAAAACGCGTGACACAGCGCGTGTGCATTGCCGTTGTCGGCACGAGAAAGGCCTCGTTCCAGGGCAGCTACCTCGCGCACCGCTATGCCGCGGCGCTTGCATATTCCGGTATCTGCGTCGTCTCCGGCGCGGCGATGGGCATAGACAGCTGCGCGCACAACGGCGCGCTCGACTCCGGCGGAGTCACGGCGGCGGTGCTCGGCTGCGGCTTCGGATACAAATATCTTATGGAAAACGAGTATCTGCGCGACTGCGTAGCTCAGAGCGGTGCGCTGATAACGGAGTTTCCGCCGGGATTCCCGTCCTCGGCGAGAACATTCCCGATAAGAAACAGAATAATCTCTGGACTCTGCGACGCTACAATAGTCATCGAGGCGGGAGTTAAGAGCGGCTCGCTCATCACCGCAAACTGCGCCATAGAACAGGGACGCGATGTGTTCGCGCCGCCCGGCGATGTGTTCAACTCATCTTACGCCGGGGCGAATCGGCTGATAAGAGACGGCGCAAGACCGCTTTTGTCAATTTACGATCTGATAACCGAATACTCCGTGCGCTATCCCGACAAGATAAGGCCGGAGGATATGGCGAAGGCGCTCGAATATCTGAGCGGCAAGCGCGAGCTGACGCAGGAGCAGGCAAAGGAAGAGCCGAAGACCGTCGAGCTTCCGCACGAATCGGTCAAAAAATTCGAGCCCGAGCCGAAGCCTGAGGAGTTCAGGGTCAAAAAGCTCGTGTCGATACCCGTCGGACTCTCTGAAAAGGCAAAGAAAATATACGAATCAATGGGAGAAGAACCTCTGTTTGCAGACGAGATAGCGGCAAAGACCGGATTTGCGCCGTGGGAGGTTGTCAGCTCGATGACCGAGCTGGAGCTTGAAGATCTCGTGTGTCTGTGCGCAGGGAAACGATACAAAAAAATTTGAACAGGGGAGCAAACGAAATGTCCACTTTAGTTATAGTCGAGTCGCCCGCAAAGGCGAAGACAATTAAAAAATATCTCGGACCCGGCTATGAGGTAGTCGCCTCGATGGGTCATGTCCGCGACCTGCCCGCGGCGAAGCTGAGCCTCGATGTCAAGCATGACTTCGCGCCGAAATACGCCGTTATAAAAGGAAAAGAGAAGCTCGTCAGCGAGCTGAAAAAAGATGTTGAAAAAAGCGATAAAGTTATCCTCGCAACCGACCCTGATCGCGAGGGAGAAGCGATATCGTGGCACCTTTCGACCCTGCTCGACCTCAATCTTGAGGACAAGAACAGAGTCACCTTCAACGAGATAACCAAAACCGGAATCAAGAACGGCATGGAACATCCGCGCGCCGTCGACATGAATCTCGTCAACGCACAGCAGGCGAGAAGAATACTCGACAGACTCGTCGGCTATCGCTTGAGCCCGTTTATTTCGCAGAAGATACGCCGCGGACTTTCCGCCGGCCGCGTTCAGAGCGTCGCGGTGCGCATGATAGTTGACCGCGAGGAGGAGATCCGTGCGTTCAAGCCCGAGGAATATTGGACGATAGACGCAAAGTTCACCGCCCCGTCCCGCAAGGTGTTTTCCGCATCGCTCTACGGCGACGAAAACGGCAAGATAAAAATAGAGAACAAAGAGCAGTCGGACGCTATCCTCAGCCGCCTCGACGGCGCTTCGTATTCCGTCAAGACCCTCAAAAAGGGCACGAGGAAGAAGAACCCCGCGCCGCCCTTTACCACCTCCACCCTCCAGCAGGAGGCTTCGAGGAAGCTCGGTTTCCAGACTCAGAAGACCATGCGCACCGCGCAGGAGCTCTATGAGGGCGTCGATGTTCAGGGCATCGGCACGACCGGTCTTATAACCTACATGAGAACCGACTCTCTGAGAATCTCCGAGGAGGCGCGCGCCCAGGCTGCCGCCGCTATAGAAGATATCTTCGGCAAGGAGTATCTGCCCGACAAGCCGCGCTATTACAAGACCGGAGCCAACGCGCAGGACGGCCACGAGGCTATCCGCCCCGCGACCCCGTCGATAACCCCCGAGCGCGTCAAGGATTCGCTGACTTCGGATCAGTATAAGCTCTATAATCTTATCTGGAAGCGCTTCATGGCGAGCCTCATGGCGAGCTGCGTCCAGGATACGGTGAAGCTTGAAATAGCCGGAGCAAACGAAAAGGACGCCGCCGAGGGCAAATATTGCCTGTTCACCGCCGCCGGTTATTCCGTGCGCTTCGACGGCTTTACAAAAGTATATGAGATAAGCGACGACGAGAGCAAGGGCTCGCTTCTGCCCGAGATAAAGGTCGGGGACACCGCGAAGCTCAAGGAGCTCATCCCCTCGCAGCACTTCACCTCGCCTCCGCCGCGCTTCACCGAAGCGTCGCTCGTCAAGGAGTTCGAGGAAAAGGGTATCGGCAGACCGAGTACCTATTCAACAATAATCACTACAATAGTCAAGAGAAACTATGTCAAGCGCGAGTCGAAGCAGTTCGTGCCCACCGAGCTCGGCGAGGCGACAACGAAGCTGCTCAAAGAGAAGTTCCCGCGCATAGTCAACGTCAAGTTCACCGCGCAGATGGAGGATATGCTCGACCGCGTCGATTCCGGCGATATCGACTATGTCTCCGTCCTCGACGATTTCTACGGCGAGTTCGAGAAGTCGCTCGACAAGGCGAAAGCCGAGATGAAGGATGTCAAAATTCAGCTCGAAGAGGATATAACGGATATCCCCTGCGAGAAGTGCGGCAGAATGATGGTCATAAAGACCGGACGCTACGGCAGATTCCTTGCCTGCCCCGGCTATCCCGAGTGCAAGAACGCGAAGCCGCTCGTGCTCGAAACGAACGCAAAGTGCCCCAAGTGCGGCGCAAAGGTCATCGAGAGAAAGACGAAGAGGGGCTATACTTTCTACGGCTGCTCGAATTGGCCGGGCTGCGACTTCATGACCTGGGATAAGCCGACGGATGAGATATGCCCGCAGTGCGGCAAGTCCCTGTTCAAGAAGAAGGGCGGCGTTGTCGAATGCCTCAACGAGGGCTGCGGATATACGAAAAAGAGCGCAAGAAAAGGTAAAAAAACCGATGAATAAAGTTACCGTTATAGGAGCGGGCTTCGCGGGCGTTGAAGCCGCGAGACAGCTGTCGCGCGCGGGGATAAGAGTTACCCTGTGCGAGATGAAGCCGCAAAAATTCTCGCCCGCCCATTCGAGCCCGAACTTCGCCGAGCTCGTCTGCTCGAACTCCTTCAAGGCTCTGCGCACCGCGAGCGCCGCGGGTGAGCTCAAAGCCGAGATGGAGATGCTCGGCTCGCTCTGCGTGAGCTGCGCCAAGGCGACTGCCGTCCCCGCAGGCGGCGCTTTAGCCGTTGACAGGGACGATTTCTCCGCCCTTGTCACAAAGACAGTCGAAGAAGATCCGCTTATAGATATAGTCCGCGGCGAGGTGACGGAGATACCCGCAGACGGCGTTGTGATTATCGCCGCAGGTCCGCTCGCGTCCGACGCGCTCTCCAATGAGATAGAGAAAATCTGCCCCGGACATCTGAGCTTCTACGATGCCGCCGCGCCGATAGTTTCGGCTCAGAGCCTCGATATGTCCTGCGCGTTCAAGCAGTCGCGCTACGACAGGGGCGGCGAGGATGACTATATAAACTGTCCGATGAACAAAGAGGAATATGAGGCGTTTTATGAAGCCCTTGTCGGCGCGGAGAGCGCCGAAACTCACTCGTTCGACAAGCGCAAGGGAGTCTACGAGGGCTGTATGCCGATAGAAGTCATGGCTCTGCGCGGGCAGGATACTATCCGCTTCGGTCCGATGAAACCTGTCGGTCTGCGCGATCCGCGCACGGGACACAGACCGTGGGCGGTGCTCCAGCTCAGAAAAGAGAACTCGGCGGGTACTATGTACAATCTCGTCGGCTTCCAGACGAATCTGAAATTCGGCGAGCAGAAGCGCGTTTTCTCTATGATACCCGCGCTCAAAAATGCGGAGTTCGTGCGCTACGGCGTCATGCACCGCAACACTTTTATAAATTCACCCAGGCTCCTCGGCGCGGATTTCTCGCTCAGGAGCGACAGACGAATATTCTTCGCGGGTCAGATAACCGGCGTGGAGGGCTATATGGAGTCCGCCGCCTCGGGAATACTCGCCGGCATCAACGCCGCGCGGTATATAAACGGAAAAGACCCGTTCGTCATGCCCGGGGACACCGTCATGGGTGCGCTCGCACGCTATATCAGCGACGAGAGCGTGACGGATTTTCAGCCCATGGGCGCAAACTTCGGAATACTTCCGCCCCTCGACGAGCGTATCCGCTCGAAGCAGGAGCGTTATGAGAAGATCTCGCAGCGGGGACTCGAGTCTGCGGGAAAATATATCGAAGGAGAGAATGAAAAATGAAGATTATAGTTGATGCTTTCGGCGGCGACAATGCACCTCTTGAGGTTATCAAGGGCAGCCGCAACGCAAAGGACGATCTCGGCGTGGATATAGCGCTCGTCGGCGATAAGGAAAAGATATTTTCCTGCGCCGCGCAGAACAAGATATCGCTCACGGGCATTGATATTATAGACGCTCCGGATGTTATCGCCATGACCGATCAGCCCGGCGAGATACTCAAAAGCAAGAAAAACTGTTCCATGGCGGTCGGACTCCAGGCTCTTGCGGACGGCAAGGGCGACGCATTCGTCAGTGCCGGTTCAACCGGCGCGCTCGTCATGGGTGCGACTTTTATCGTCAAGCGCATCAGGGGCGTAAAACGCCCGGCGATAGGCAGCGTCCTGCCCTCTAATGACAAGCCGTTTCTTCTGCTTGACTGCGGCGCGAACGCGGACTGCACCGCGGAGCACTTAAAGCAGTTCGCTCAGATGGGCGCGATATATTCGGAGAAGTTCGTAAAAGTACAGTCTCCGCGCGTGGCTCTTGCGAATATCGGCACCGAGGACAGCAAGGGCGACCGCCTGCGCCATGAGGCGTTCGATCTTCTCAAGGATACGAAAGAAATCAACTTCATCGGCAACGTCGAGACTCGCGACGTGCCCTACGGCTGCTGCGACGTGCTCGTTGCGGACGGCTTCACGGGCAATATTATCTTAAAGCTCTATGAGGGCGTCGCGGGCGCGATGATGGCGAATATCAAGAACATCTTCAAGAAGAGCTCGATAACCATGCTCGCCGCCATGATGGTCAAGGGCGGTCTGCTCGGTCTTAAAATGAGAATGGATTATTCCGAGTTCGGCGGCGCGCCGCTGCTCGGAGTCAACGGCGTTGTTATCAAGGCGCACGGCTCGTCCGACGCAAAGGCTATTCGCAACGCCATAAGGCAGGCAAAGACCTGCGCAGAAAAAAATATAGTCGGCACCATTGCACAGAGCGTCAAGGAAGCTGCCGACGCGGAGTAAGAAAATGGACAACAGAGAACTCGAAAAGAAAATAGGCTACAATTTCAAGAATAAAAAGCTGCTCACCGAGGCGCTGACCCACTCGTCATACGCCAACGAGCGGCAGGACGGCACGCGCTGCAACGAGCGCCTGGAGTTTCTGGGCGACTCGGTGCTCGGCTTTATATCCGCCGAGCATTTCTTCCATCACTTCAAGCACCTGCCCGAGGGCGAGCTGACGAAGAGACGCGCTTATTTCGTCTGCGAGAAGTCACTCAGCGAATTTGCGCGCACTCTCGGTATCGGCGACTATCTGCTCTTCGGCAAGGGCGAGGTGCTCACCGGCGGCAAGGATCGCCCGTCTATCCTCGCCGATGCGTTTGAAGCTGTGCTCGCCGCTATCTATCTCGACGGCGGTATAGAGCCGGCGAAGAAGTTCGTTTTCCGTTTTATCGATAAGGCGGACGAGGAGAAGCCGGTCGTCACCGACTACAAGACCACCTTGCAGGAGATAGTCCAGCGCAACCCCGAGGAGGCGGTTGAATATGTCCTCGTCGGCGAGAGTGGACCCGACCACAACAAGACCTTCAGCGTCGAAGTCCATCTCAACAGCAATGTCATCGGCCACGGCTCGGGCAGAAGCAAGAAGATAGCCGAGCAGGCGGCGGCAAAAGAGGCTCTGGAGCTCATGGGGCTCAAGGCATGAAACATATAAACGTCTCCGTATTCGTTCCCCACGCGGGCTGCCCGCACCAGTGCAGCTTCTGCAACCAGAGGAGCATTTCGGGCGCAAAGAGCCAGCCGACAGCGCAGGATGTGCGCGACGCGGCGCTCATCGCCATGCGCTCGTCCCCCGAGGGAATAAAGGACGGGGAGATAGCATTTTTTGGCGGCAGCTTTACGGCTATCGACCGCGATTATATGATCGAGCTGCTCTCTTCGGCGCAGGAGTTCGTCGGCGAAAACGGCTTCAAGGGCATCAGAATATCCACCCGCCCGGACGCTGTTGACGGCGAGATATGCGATATCCTCGAAAAATATCATGTCACGGCGGTCGAACTCGGCGCACAGAGCACAAATGATAAAGTGCTCGCGATGAACCGCAGAGGGCACACGCGCGAGGATATCTTCCGCTCGGCGCGGCTCTTAAAAGAACGCGGCTTCGAATTGGGGCTCCAGATGATGACCGGGCTCTACGGTTCGAATGATGAGGACAGCATCGGGACGGCGCGGGATATAATCTCACTTTCACCCGATACCGCGCGTATATATCCGACGGTAGTTATAGAAAACACCGAGCTCGCCGAGCTATATCGCAATGGCGAATACCGCCCGCAGACTCCCGAAGAGGCGGCGGTGCTCTGCGCGAAGATACTGCCGATGTTCGAGCGAGCGGGGATAAAAGTCATCCGCCTCGGACTTCATTCCGGCGGCGACGTCGAGGGCTCTTTCGTTGCCGGCGCATATCATCCGGCTCTGCGCGAGATGTGCGAGGGGCATATATATTTTGATATTATTAACAGAGCACTCTCCGGAAAAGAAAAGGGGAAGTACATAATATATGTCGCCCCGCGTGAAGTTTCAAAAGCTTCCGGGCAGAGAAGATGCAATATCGAAAAGCTCAGAGAACTCGGCTATGAATGCAAAATAAAAGAAAGCGCGGCTCTCTCGGCGCGCGATATAACCTTGGAAAAAGTCAACTTATTATAAAGGCAGGCAGATAAATGTTACTAAAAGCACTCGAACTGCAGGGCTTCAAATCCTTTCCCGACAAGACAACGCTCGAATTCGGAAAAGGCATAACCGCCGTCATAGGACCCAACGGCTCCGGCAAGAGCAACATCTCCGATGCCGTTCGCTGGGTTCTCGGCGAGCAGTCGTCAAAGAGCCTGCGCGGCTCGAAAATGGAGGATGTCATCTTCGGCGGTACTTCGCTGAGAAAAGCGATGGGCTTTGCCGAGGTCACTCTGCGCCTCGATAACACCGACCGCACCCTCAACAACTGCGACAAGGACGATGTCTCCGTTACCCGCCGCTACTACCGCTCGGGCGAGAGCGAGTATCAGCTGAACGGCGAGACAGTGCGCCTGCGCGATATCCACGAGCTGTTTATGGACACGGGACTCGGACGCGACGGCTATTCCATGGTCAGCCAGGGCAGAGTCGCCGACCTTATCTCTTCGCGCTCGCCGCAGAGGCGCGATATGCTCGAAGAGGCGGCGGGAATATCCCATTTCAGATACCGCCGCGCGGACGCGACCCGCAGACTCGAACAGGCGGAGGAAAATCTCGTTCGCCTGCGCGATATATTGACCGAGCTCGAAGGACGCGTCGGACCGCTCAAAACGCAGAGCGAAAAGGCGCAGAAATTCCTTGTGCTTGCAGGGGAAAAGAAGGAGCTTGAGATAGGTCTCTGGCTCAAGACGATAGAGCGCTCCCGCGAGGGACTCAAGGCGCAGGAGGATAAAATATCCCTCGCCGCCGCGGACTATGAGCAGGCGGAGCGCGAGCTCGAACAGATATCGGCTCAGATAGAAGAGCTGATGAGCACAGGCAGCGGAATAACCGTGCAGATAGAAGAACTGCGAACGAAAGCCGCCTCCGACGAAGAGCAGGCGACCGCAGTTGACGGCAGAATCGCCGTCGAGCACAACAACCTCGCGCATAACCGCGAGACGATAGAGCGCATAAAGCGCGACATGGAAGCGGCGACCGCCACCGAGCAGCACCTCGAGGAGCAGATCGACGCCGCCCAAAAAGAGATAGAATCTATAGACGCTGAGATAAAGGGCTGCCAGGCGCAGCTGCTCGAACTGCTCGACAGCACGGGCAAGCTCAAGGAGCAGGAGAGCGCTATAACCGCCGAGCGCGACAGCGCAGAAGCGCAGGCGAAGACCATAAACGAGTCTCTCTCCGCCGCAAAAATCGAGCAGAGCACGGCGCGCTCCTCCGCGCAGGAGATAGCCGCGCGCCTCGGCACAGTCGACGAAGTCATCGCTTCGCGCGGCGGACTGCTTGACGCACTCCGTGAGCAGGCCGAAGTCAGCCGCAAGAATCTTGACGCGTGCCTTGAAAATATAGAATCACTTTCAAATTCAATAGACGGCTACTCTATGATAGTCCGTTCGCGCTCCGAAAAGGCGGAGAAGATGCGCCGCGAGCTCGACGCCGCAACGCTCGACATCCACCAAAAGCAGGCGCGAATCAGAATGCTCGAGGATCTCGAGAAGAACATGGAGGGCTATTCCGGCTCCGTTAAAGCGGTCATGCGCGAAGCAAAGCGCGGAACGCTGCGCGGAATCCACGGACCTGTGTCCCAGCTGATAACCGTTGATGCGAAGTACGCCGCGGCGGTCGAGACGGCTCTCGGCGCCGCCGTGCAGAATATAGTAACCGACGACGAGTCGGCGGCAAAACGCGCCATAGCCTATCTTAAAGAGAGCCGCGCAGGACGCGCGACTTTCCTGCCGATGACGGCGATAAAGCCGCGCCCGTTCAGGGAGGACGGACTCGACTCCTGCGCCGGATTCATCGACATGGCGGACAGGCTTCTTCGATGCGACGACGAGTATCTGCCGATAATCAGGAATCTGCTCAGCCACACCGCCGTTGCGGATAATATCGACAGCGCGATAGCCATCTCCAAGCGCTTCGGCCACAGATTCAAAGTCGTCACGCTCGACGGTCAGGTCATGAATGCGGGCGGCTCGATGACGGGCGGTTCGCGCGGGCAGAACGCGGGCATACTCAGCCGCGGCAATGATATCGAACAGCTCAAAAAGACCGTCGCGAAGCTTGAAAAAGACCTTGCCGAGCGGCAGGAGAGATACAAAGAGCTAGCGGGCGAAGTCTCGGCGGCGCAGGCGGAATACGACGGCGTGACGGCGGAGCTTCAGAAAGCGCAGGAAGAAAAAATCCGCCGCGAGGGCGAACTGCGCATGATAGACGACAAGATAGAAACCGCCGAGTCGGCGCTCAATGACCTCGAAGCGGAGAAGCGCAGCTCCGCAGAGCGCACCGCAAAGCTCGAAGAAATTCAGACTCAGGCGCAGAAGAAGATAGATGAATTTACCTCTCAGCTCGACTCGGTCAATGAAAAGATAACCGAAATCGAATCGCGCCGCGATGAACTGCTCAGCACCCGCGAACAGAACGCAGACAAAGAGAGCGGCATCAACCTCAGCATCCTTGCGTTCAAAAAGGATATTCAGGCGCGAGAGGAAGTTATCGAAACGCTCAAACGCCGCAGAAGCTCCCATGAGGGTCATGCCGATGAGCTTAAATCGGAGATCGACTCCATAACCGAGCAGATGACCGCAACGAACGAGCTGATTGAACAGCTCAAAGGCGAGGCGGCATCGCTTCGCGCCGAGGCTCAGCAGAAGAAAGACGAGATATCCTCGCTCGCTCAGAAGCGAAGCGGAGTCGAGGGCGAGAGCACCAAACTTCGCGCTCAGGAGCGCTCGGTCAGCGACAGGCGCGAGAGGCTGTCAGGCGAGCGGGCAAGGCTTGAAGAGCGCCGCGACTCGATGCAGCGCGAGCTTGAAAATGCACAGAACAAGCTCTATGACGAATATCAGCTCACTCGCCGCGAGGCGGAGGAACTCGGAATAATTATCGAAGATCCGCAGAAAGCGCAGCGCGATCTCAATGATATAAAGAACAAGATAAGAGCCCTCGGCAATGTCAATGTCGGCGCTATCGAGGAATACAAAGAGGTCTCCGAGCGCTACGAGTTCATGAAAACTCAGATAGACGATGTCGAAAGCTCCCGCGCGGAGCTGCTCACGCTCATAGGCGACCTGACCGGCAAGATGTCGGAGCGGTTCAGGGAGCAGTTCGACCGCATAAACACTATCTTCGGTCAGACGTTCTCGGAGCTGTTCGGCGGCGGCAAGGCGGAGCTTATTCTTGAGAATCCGCTCGACGTGCTCGAATGTGCCATTGAGATAAAGGTTCAGCCCCCGGGCAAGAATGTTCAGAATATCGACCTGCTCTCGGGCGGCGAAAAGGGACTTGCGGCAATCGCGCTGCTGTTCTCCATCCTCAAGGTCACTCCCGCGCCGTTCTGCTTCTTCGACGAGGTCGAGGCGGCGCTTGATGATGTAAACGTTACGCGCTACGCACAGTATGCTCGCCGCATGACGAAGAACACGCAGTTCATACTTATTACGCACAGACGCGGCACGATGGAAGAAGCCGATGTCCTCTACGGAGTCACGATGCAGGAGGACGGAGTCTCCAAACTGCTCGAACTCAAGACCGCCGAGATGGCAAAGAAGCTCGGATTGACACAGTGATACATATAATAAGCCCCGGAGTTTTCCGGGGCTGTTTTTATAATTTGCGATAAGTTGGGGGTTGTCAGGTCATGCAAATCATTCCTCCCTCTTCCCTCCAACCGCTTTGCCGAGTTCGGAAAACGCTATCGGTGCGAGGGCGAGGGCGGCGACGGTCAGCCACTCATATATATTGAGCACGGACACATCGAACAGCACCCGCAGCGGCGGGACGGTCATAACAATGAGCTGGAGCGCGGCGCAGAGGGCGGCGCAAATAGTGAGCTTTCTGTTTGAAAAAATACCGATGCTGAAAACCGAGCGGCGCGAGCGCATGTTGAACGAATGAGCTATCTCGCAGAGGCTCTGCGTCGCAAACGCCATGGTGCGTCCAAGCTCGACGCAGGAATTTTTAAAGAGCGAGTTGCCAGCGACGAACGCAAACAGACTCAGCGCGCCTATCAACATTCCCTCGAGGGCTATGTCGAGTCCCGTGCGGTCGGCGAAAAAGCTCTTTGAGCTGTCGCGCGGGGGACGCTGCATGATGCGGCTGTCGAGCCTCTCCGCGCCGAGCGCGAGCGCGGGCAGGGAGTCTGTGACGAGGTTTATCCACAAAAGCTGTATCGGCAGGAGCGGCGCGGGCATGCCGAAGAGAGTGGCGGCAAAGACGCAGAGTATCTCGCCGATGTTGCAGCCGAGCAGATAGTGTATGGCGCGGCGGATATTGTCATATATTCCACGCCCCTGGGCGACGGCTTTGACTATTGTCGCAAAATTGTCGTCGGTCAGAATCATGTCGGCGGCGTTCTGCGCCACCTGCGTGCCGCCCTTGCCCATGGCGCAGCCGATATCGGCGGCCTTTAATGCGGGCACGTCGTTGACCCCGTCGCCCGTCATCGCAACAACCTCGCCGTGGGCGCGCAGAGCCTTGACTATCCGAACTTTGTGCTCCGGCGTCACACGCGCATATACGCGGCAGGAGCGCACGGCGCGCGCGAATTCGTTCTCGCCCATTTTGTCTATCTGCGCGCCCGTCAGACATTCGCCGGAGCGCGAGAGTATGCCGAGCTTTTTCGCCGTGGCGCAGGCGGTGCCCGCATGGTCGCCGGTTATCATAACAGGCGTTATTCCCGCGCGGCGGCAGGTTTTGACCGCTTCATATGCCTCTTCGCGCGGCGGATCCTCCATGCCGATAAGCCCGCAGAATGTCAGCCCCGTCTCGCTTATTTTCCCCCCGTTTGTCTCGCCCGTGGCGACGGCGATGACTCTTAATGCCCGCTCGGCAAGAGAGGCATTGAGACTCAGTATTTTTTCACGCCGAGCCGAAGTCATCGGGCTTTTCGTTCCGTTTAATATTATATCGGAACACTTTTTTATCAGCACATCGGGCGCACCCTTTGCGACCGTTATTATTTTGTCCCCGTCTCTTATCGCGACGGACATCATCTTCCGCTCGGACGAGAACGGTATTTCATCGGTTCTGGGCTTTTGGCGGTTGAGCTTCACTGTATCAGTCCCGGAGCGCTCCGCCGCCGCGACTATCGCAGCCTCGGTCGGCTCGCCGGACACCTTGCCCTTGCCCTCGTATTTTGCGTCGCAGCAGAGCGCGGCGAGTGAAAAAAGCTTTTTTGCCTCTTCGCCGGTCAGCTGAATTTCGCCCGACGGCGAGCAGGCGGCAGTGACGGTCATTTTGTTCTGAGTCAGCGTGCCCGTCTTGTCTGAACAGATATATGTTGCCGCGCCGAGCGTCTCGACTGCGGGCAGGCGGCGTATGACCGCGTTGCTCTTCGCCATCTTCTGCACTCCGAGCGAGAGCACAACGGTGACAACTGCGGGCAGTCCCTCGGGGATAGCCGCAACGGCGAGACTGACGGACAGCATGAACGCGCTGAGCACGCCCATGCCGCGCAGGATGCTGAGCACGAATATCAGCGCGCATATCGCCAGCGCGCCGATGCCGAGGACTTTGCCTATCTTCGCGAGCTTTATTTGCAGCGGCGTTGTCGGTTCGTCTTCTGTGTTCAGAAGATGTGCTATCTTCCCGACCGCCGTGTCCATGCCCGTCTGAGTCACGACCGCCCTGGCGTGGCCCGCAGTTATGACTGAGGACGAAAATATCATATTTTTGAGCTCCGCCTGCGGACTGCCGTCGGGAATACGGCAGAGAGCGTCCTTTTCGCACGGCATGGATTCGCCGGTCAGTGCACTCTCCTGAGCCGACAGCGAATGCGAAGATATCAGCCGCGCATCTGCGGGGACAAGATCGCCCGCACGGACTTCTATAATATCCCCGCGAACAACTTCCGATGCAGGGATTTTTGTCTCTTTTCCGTCTCTTATGACTGCCGCCGTCGGCGCGGACATATTTTTAAGCGCCTCGAGCGAATGCTCCGCGCGCCGCTGCTGAATGACCCCGACTGCGGCGTTGAGTATAACTATTATCAATATCATTATCGGGTCGGCGAAGTCGCCGTGCTCCTCGAGAAATGAGGTCGCGAACGACACTCCGCTCGCTATGAGCAGAACTATCACGGTGAAATCCTTGAACTGCTCGAAAAATTCCGCGATGATACTTTTTTTCTTTTTGCCGCGCAGTATGTTTTCGCCGTCCTGCCCGAGCCGCTTCTCCGCTTCGCGCGAACTCAGGCCCCTGTCAACGCTGCTGCCGAGCTTGCCGACCGCGTCCGCGGCGCTCATCGAATACCAGTCCATATTTTCTCCCCTTTTTTATTGAGTCCGTGCAATATATATTCAATTTATCGCCGAAAGTTTACCAAAGTTATTGAACCGTTCACATTTCAATGATAAAATAAATTGTAATTATGTCTTTTTTCGACAGACGGAGGTATCGCGCTTCGTGACAAAGATAGTTAAATTTCTAAAACCGTATATGGGGGCTACCGTGGCGGCGCTGTTTTTCTCGCTGTTCAACAATCTTATGCAGCTGATCCTGCCCGCGATGATGGCTCTGATGATAAACACCGGCATCGGCGACGGGCGCATGGGCACTGTTCAGCTCATCGGCGGCGTTATGGCGGTGCTCTCCGCTATCGCGATAGGCGCGGCAATCGCGGGCAGCTACTATTCTTCAAAGGTCTCCGCCTGCTTCGGTCTGTCGCTTCGCCGCGCGCTGTTCGTCAAGGTCGAGTCGCTGAGCCAGTGCGATATAGATAAGATAGGCACGCCCTCGCTGATAACGAGAACGACAAACGACATCCGCCAGATTCAAGACATGATCCTGATGATGATCCGCATTATTATCAGCGCGCCGATAGTCATGGTCGGCGGCGCGTTCATGGCGTTCACGCTGAATAAGAGGCTCTCGACCGTCATGTTCATCGCTATTCCGATAATTTTGGTTATCGCCCTCGTCGTCGCAAAGCAGGTTCTGCCGATGTTCGACAAGGCGCAGAAAAAGACCGACAGACTCAATCTCATCCTGCGCGAGAAGCTCAGCGGAATCAGAGTTATCCGCGCGTTCAACCGCTCGGAATATGAGGACGAGAAGTTCAGAAAGGCAAACTACGACCTGACCGGACTCATGCTCAAGATAAACCGTATTTTCGCGTTCCTTATCCCGCTCGCAACGCTTCTTTGCTATGTCATAGTCGCCATTCTCCTCAAGATGGCGGCGGATCAGATAGACGCGCTCGACGCCGTAGCGGACAGCGTGCAGATAGCGAACACCGTCGGCGATCTGCAGGCGTTTATGGTCTATATGATAATGATAATCTACGCAGTCTCCATGGCGGCGTCGCTGTTCGTAATGCTCCCGAAGGCGGAGATATCCGCGAAGAGAATCAACGAGGTACTCGACCTCGTCCCGATGATAAAAGAGACCGAGCATCCGATAACCCCCGATGCAGACCGTCGCAGCGAGCTTGAGTTCGACTGCGTGAGTTTCAGCTATCCGGGCGCTGATTCGCCGATACTTTCGCGCATATCTTTCAAGACCATGCCCGGCGAGACCACCGCCGTTATCGGCTCGACAGGCTCGGGCAAATCGACTCTCGTCAATCTTATCCCCCGATTTTACGATGTCTCGGGCGGCAGGATTCTCATTGATGGCGTGGATATAAAAAATATGTCTATGCGCACCCTCCACGAAAAGATAGGCTTTATTCCGCAGAGCGCATTCCTGTTCAGCGGCACCGTCGCCGACAACCTGCGCATGGGCAAACCCGACGCTACAGAAGAGGAGATGTGGGAGGCGCTCGAAACCGCGCAGGCGGCAGATTTTGTCAAAGCTATGCCGGACGGACTCGACAGCGAGCTCTCGCAAAACGGCAAGAACCTTTCCGGCGGTCAGCGCCAGCGCCTCGCGATAGCGCGCGTGTTGATAAGAAAGGCTGAGATATATGTTTTTGACGACAGCTTCTCGGCTCTCGACTTCTCAACCGATGCAAAGCTCCGCAAGGCTCTGCGCGAGAGGATGCCGGACATAACAAAAATAATCGTCGCCCAGCGCGTCGGAACGATAATCGACGCGAGCCGTATAATCGTGCTCGACGAGGGCAAGGTGGCGGGCATCGGTACTCACCGCGAGCTGCTTGAAAATTGTACGGTCTATCGCGAAATTGCCCAATCCCAGCTTTCAAAGGAGGAACTCGCATGAGCAGAAGATCACCTCTGAAGAGAAAGCGCACCTCGCAATCGAGAAAGAAATACAGCGGATATTCCGGCGGCAACCGCCGCCCCGGCGAAAAGCCGAAGAATTTCAAAGAGACCGTCTCGCGCTTCGTGCCGCTCTTAAAGCCGTTTATCCCCGGCATGGTCGTCGTGCTCATAGCGGGCGTTATCGGCACGGTGCTGACCGTCACGGGACCGATGTTCCTCGGCGACATAGTCGACGCGATAAAAGAGCAGGCGGATATAAAGCTCTCCGGCGGCGAGATAAACTTTTCAAAGATACAGAAAATCCTGCTGACCATTCTCGGCATCTATGGTCTGAGTGCGGTGCTCAGCTATGTTCAGCACTATATCATGGCGGGCGTCACGCAGTCCGTCGTGCGCAATCTGCGCGACAAGGTAAACGACAAGCTGACCCATCTGCCGCTGAGCTATATCGACTCGCACTCGAAGGGCGATATCCTCAGCAAGATGATGAACGATATCGACAATATCAGCAACACCCTGCAGAACAACCTTATTCAGATAATCACCTCTGCGGTGAGCTTCATCGGTATGCTTGCGCTGATGTTCTATGTCAGCTGGCAGTTAACTCTTATCACGCTCTCCGTGCTCCCGCCGAGCCTTCTCGTGATATCGCTCATCTCTAAGCGCTCCAAGCGGTACTTCCGCCGCCAGTGGGACGAGACGGGCAACATAAACGGTCACATCGAAGAGATGTACACCGGTCACACGCTTATCAAAGTCTTTGACCACGAGGAACAGGCGATAGACGAGTTCGACGATATAAATGTCAGTCTCGCAAAAGCCGGATACAAGGCGCAGTTCATCTCCGGCATAATCGGTCCGATATTAAATTTCGTCAGCAACATAGCCTATGTGCTCATCTGCGTCATAGGCGGCGTGTATGTCATAAAGGGCACTTTCTCTCTCGGCGACATAACAACTTTCTTCACTTATTCAAAGCTCTTCATGCAGCCGCTCGTCAGCATCGGCAACATTGCGAACAACCTTCAGTCCTCGCTCGCGAGTGCGGAGCGCGTGTTCAACCTGCTCGATGAGCCCGACGAGTGCGCCGACTGCTACGACACCAGGATCGAAGAGCCCAAGGGCGAGGTCGAATTCAAAGATGTCAGCTTCAGCTACACTCCCGAAGTGCCGCTTATAGAAAACATGAATCTGAAAGTCGAGCCGGGTCAGCTCGTCGCGATAGTCGGACCGACGGGAGCGGGCAAGACGACATTCGTGAACCTGCTCATGCGCTTCTACGATGTGAACAAGGGCGAGATTCTTCTCGACGGGCACGACATACGCTCGATACCGCGCGAAAATCTGCGCAGTGTATTCGGCATGGTGCTCCAGGACACATGGCTGTTCGAGGGCACGATAATGGAGAACATAGCCTACGGCCGTAAAGGCTGCTCACGCGAAGAGGTCATTGACGCGGCAAAGGCGGCAAGGGTTCACCACTTCATCAGCACTCTGCCCGACGGCTACGAGACGATGCTTGAAGAGAACGGCGAGAACATCTCGCAGGGTCAGCGCCAGCTTCTGACGATAGCCCGCGCTATCCTCGCGAACCCGTCGGTGCTTATCCTCGACGAGGCGACAAGCTCCGTCGACACGCGCACAGAAGTGCATATCCAAAAGGCGATGAACACGCTGATGAATGGCAGAACGAGCTTCGTTATTGCGCACAGGCTTTCGACCATCCGCGACGCCGATGTTATCTTGGTTATGAACAACGGCACGATAGTCGAGCGGGGCACACACGGACAGCTGCTCGCGCAGAACGGCTTCTACAGAGAGCTCTACGCCAGCCAGTTCGGAGTGTAAAATATAAAAAATTATCCGCTGTATCAAATAATTGATACGGCGGATTTTTTGATTAAGATGATAAAATCTTTTGGCGGCGTGGAGCATAAAGAGCGAGCTTGGATTTTTAACAGAATCTATTTGGGCGCCCTGTTGCCGGCTCGGCACAACACAAAGCCTTGTTCTATCAAAAAAAAGGGAGCCGGAAATCCGACTCCCTCGTTTTTTATTTTTTCTTCGCGTGCTTGGCTTTTTTCTTCGGCTGTTCCTCGCCGAGGTCGATTGCGATAAACGCGACGTTCCAGATGAGTATCGCCAAAAACAAAACCGTCATCACCGCAGGCGCCGTGCTCATCGTGACGAGCACTATCTTGCCGAAGAGATTCATGAACGACATGTCGGTCAGCGAACCGAGGGTCAGCGTGCCCGCTTTGACCGCCGAAGAGACGGCGGAGAACGCTATCCTCATGCCTATAATGCTCAAAAGACCTGCCGCGCCGAGCGAAGCGGTCGCCTTGCGCGAGTTAGTCGCCGCGGCGACTATAACCGTCGCGAGCGCGACGAGCAGGGCGATGGCAAAGAATACAACAAAGGCGATAAAATTGCCCTTGAATTTCAAAAGTCCGTCCGGGAGCTCGGATGCGCCGCCTTTGACGAGGTCAGCGAAAAGACCGTCTCCCGTGAAAAGCTCGATGATGCGTTTGACGCTCAGATTCTCTACAATATTTGAATCATAGATAGTCGCGTGCATATAGACGGTTATGAGATCCGTGAAATATGCGACGGGGAACACTGCAATTGCCAGCAGAGCCGTCACAATTCTGTTGAGAGCTTTCATCCTGACCGACCTTTCTTACTTGATTATTTCTTCTTTTTGTCCCACGAGGAGTTGAGCGCAACGGTGCGGTTTATGATAAGATTGCCCGGAGTGCTGTCCTTGTCGACGCAGAAGTAGCCCTGGCGCATGAACTGGAATGTGTCGCCCGGCTTTGCATCGCGGAGTCCGCCCTCGAGCAGGCATCCGTCGATAATTTTGAGAGAATCGGGGTTGATGTTCTGAAGATAATCGCCGTTTCCGTCCTCGCCTGCGGGGTTCTCGGTGTTGAACAGGCGGTCATAGAGGCGCACCTGAGCCTTCACGTTGTCCGCCGCGCTGACCCAGTGCAGGGTGCCGCGAACCTTTCTGCCGTCGGGCGTCTCGCCGCCGCGGCTCTCGGGGTCGTAGGTGCAGTGCAGGCAGGTGACTTCGCCGTTTTCATCGGTATCATATGAGTTGCAGGTCACATAATATGCGCTCTTGAGGCGCACTTCGTTGCCGGGGAAGAGCCTGAAATATTTCTTCACGGGCTCCGCCATGAAGTCCTCGCGCTCAACATAGAGCTCGCGGGAGAATGTGACCTTGCGGCGGCCGAGCTCGGGCTTGTCGGGATTTATCTCGACCTCTATCTCCTCGGTCTTGCCCTCGGGGTAGTTGTCGATAACGAGCTTGAGGGGATTGAGAACAGCCATGGCGCGCGGGGCGTTCTGATTGAGATTGTCTCTGACGCACGCCTCGAGAAGACCGTAGTCAACAACGCTGTACGCCTTTGCAACGCCGACGCGGCTTATGAAATCGCGTATTGCGGCGGCGGGATAGCCCCTGCGGCGCATACCGCAGAGAGTGACCATTCTCGGGTCGTCCCAGCCGTTGACAACGCCGGTCTGAACCATTTCGAGGCACTTTCTTTTGCTCGTCACGCAGTAGTTGAGGTTAAGACGCGCAAACTCGATCTGGCGCGGCGGCTCTTCAAAGCCGATAGCGTCGATGAACCAGTTGTAGAGCGGTCTGTGGTTCTCAAACTCGAGCGAGCACAGGGAATATGTGACCTTCTCCGCAGCGTCGGAGAGGGGATGGGCAAAGTCATACATCGGATAGACGCACCACTTGTCGCCTGTCTGATGGTGGGAGACGTGCGCAATTCTGTAGATGACCGGGTCGCGCATATTGATGTTCGGGCTTGCCATGTCTATCTTGGCGCGCAAAACCTTTTCGCCGTTTGCAAACTCGCCCTCGGTCATGCGGCGGAAGAGGTCGAGATTCTCTTCAACCGAGCGGTCGCGGTAGGGGCTGTTTTTGCCCGGCTCTGTAAGAGTGCCGCGGTATTCGCGTATTTCATCGGGAGACAGGTCGCAGACATACGCCTTGCCCTCTTTGATGAGCTTTATCGCGCACTCATAGAGAAAATCGAAATAGCTCGATGCATAGTAGACCTCGTTCCATTTGTAGCCGAGCCACTCAATGTCCTCTTTTATCGCGTCGACATATTCGACATCCTCTTTCGAGGGATTCGTGTCGTCGAGACGGAGATTGCACACTCCGCCGTATTTTTCCGCGATGCTGAAGTCGATGCATATTGCCTTTGCGTGACCGATGTGCAGATAGCCGTTGGGCTCCGGAGGGAATCTCGTCTGCACACGGGTGTTGACCCCGTTTGCAAGATCCTCGTCTATAAAATCAGTGATAAAATTTGAATTGAGATTGGTGCTGTCCGCCATTTAGTTCTCCTCCTTGTAGTGTGCGAGCGCCGCAGCGAGTCTCGCTCTGACTCTGTCCTCGCCGAGCAGCCTGATTATCGAATGAAGATCGGGCGTGTTGCGGCGCGAAGTCACCGCGATTCTGATAACGGTCGAAAGGTCGCCGACATGACCCTTGAACGCCGTGGGATCTTTCTTGTATTCCTTGACGTTGGGCGTGTAGCCGAGCGGCTCGCACATCGCCTTGATGCGCGCAAACCATGCGTCCTTGTCGTCGTTTATGTCAAACTCGCCGATGTATTTTTGAAGTATCGCCGCCGCATCGCCTGCGCTGATATTCTCGGGCAGGGTGTAGTCGGGGGTGTAGATTTCATCGTAGAAATACGAGACGAAGTCCTTGACCTGCTCCCAGTTTGCGATATCCTTTCGCGGCTTCGGGCAGTCGCGGTCTATCGAGAATATGCCGCGCGCAAAATCGCGGTTAGAGTCAAGAAGCTTGTAGAGCTCCTCATCATATTCTTTCGCCCAGTTCAGTATATTGCCGAGCACCTCGTCCGCCGTCATGTGCGAAATAATATTCTTGCTCACATCGTTGAGCTTCGCCATGTCAAACAGGCATCCGCTCACGCTCATCTTCTTGAGATTGAACGGGAACTTCCAGCAGTCCTCCGTGGGATTCGCTCTGCGCCAGTCTTCGAAGTTCGAGTTGAGCAGCGTCATGATATATTCGATAACGCTCTCCTTGGGATAGCCCTGCTCAACGAAGTAGCTGACCGCCGCCTCGGGGTCTTTTCTCTTCGAGAGCTTGCGCTTGGCGCCCGTCTCCTCGTCTATCTTCATGACCTGCGGAGTGTGCGCGTATTTCGGCACTCTGTAGCCGCACGCCTTGAACAGCGCGATGTGCTTCGGGACGGAGGATATCCACTCCTCGCCGCGAATAACGTGCGTCGTGCGCATGAAGTGGTCGTCGCAGACATGTGCAAAGTGATAGGTCGGCACGCCGTCGCTCTTCAAAAGCACCTCATCGATTATATTCTCCGGCATTTCAATTTTGCCGCGGATCATGTCGTCAAAGACAATTCTCTTGTTCTCGTCGCCCTCGGAGCGGAAGCGGAGCACATAGGGCTCGCCCGCCTCGATGCGTCTCTTCTGCTCGTCAAAGCTCAGGTCGCGGCACTTTGCCCATTTGCCGAAATATCCGGTTATCGCCGCGCCGCCGTTTTCCTGCTCTTCGCGGATAGCGGCGAGCTCGTCCGCCGTGCAGAAGCAGGGGTATGCCTTGCCCTCCTGCACAAGACGCTTGGCGACCGCATGGTAAATTTCAACGCGCTTGCTCTGGGTATAAGGACCGTAAGCGCCCTTCTCTGTGTCGAATCCGGTCACGCCCTCATCAAATTCGAGACCAAAATTTTTGAATCCGTTGATTATCGCGGACACGCCGTCGGCGACCTCGCGCTTCTTGTCCGTGTCCTCGATTCTCAGATAAGTAAGTCCGCCGCTGACTCTCGCCGTAAGAAAATCGACGAGCGCGCCGAACAGGCCGCCTATATGGAGATACCCCGTCGGACTCGGTGAGAATCGGGTCACGCGCGCGCCCTCGGGCAGCTCGCGCGGGGGAAATCTCAGCTCGCAGTCCTCCGGCGTCAGCCCGTTTGAGCCGAACAGGAGATCGGCGAGTCTTTCGTTATCAGTCATTAAACCGCACTCCGTTTCTGTAGGTAAATATATACACTATATTATTGCAGAAAAACGCCCGTCAATCAAGAGCCAAAGAACAATTTCTCAAATCAAAAGAGGTTAATCGATAAAAATTTCATAAATCTTGTATTTTCCATTGATTTTTGGGCGTTTTTATTTTATAATGAATTTGACCGCGCAGGCAGGAGACTGTTTTTCATGGGCTCATACGCTCCAAAACGGCACCTGGATAAGCGCGCTGAAATGAAGAAAAATTTTTTCGGAGGTAACTGAAATGACAAAGAAGATCATAGCTCTTGTCCTTGCTCTCTGCTTCGTTTTTGCTTTTGCAGCCTGCAAGAATGATAAGGACAACAGCGACACAACCACAGGCGAGCCCAACACTTCGGCAAACGGCGAGACGATTGCAAATGACGAGTCCAGCGATGCAGAACCCGCGAGCGGCGACGAGTCCACCGAGGCTCAGACCGACGCTTCCGGCAACACTGTTGCTCCCGCGACCGAGAAGAACACTCAGGGCAGCGGCAGCCATGGCGGCAACCATGGCGGCAGCACCACTGCTTCCAAGCCCGCGACAAAGGCTGAGATAGTTGCGTATTTCAACAAGGCCATTAACGGCGTTAAGCCCAGTGCGAAGAGCGTTACAAGAGTTTCTGAGACGAACTACAGAAGCGGCAAAATCACCGGAGTGCCCTCCATCGTCGATAAGCTTGTCGGCGGTATAGACAGCTTTGTTGACGGTCAGCTCAAGAAGAACAGCAAGGGCTCCGAAACATTCTCCAATTCTGCGGCTATAAAGGCTAACTTCCCTGTTGAGAACGAGTCCTGGTCGAGCAAGCTTACTGCGAATGATGTCGCAAGCGCAACTTGCACCGAGGCGGGCGGAGTTTACACCATTACTATAAAGACGGTTGCCGACAAGGCTTCCTCCAACGTTCATCACGGCTCGGGTCATGCCCCGAAGGTTTTCAGCGTGGTTCTCCCGTCTGTTATCAACGATCAGTTTAGCGGCGGCGTGCTTAAGTCTGTCGCTAAAGCCTTTAAAATCGGCACCGCTCAGATGGAGTATCCCTCCGGCACAGTTACCGTTAAGGTTGATGCTAAGACCAGCCGTGTTATCAATGCTACATATGATGCCAAATGGACAATTCACCTTCCTCTTGGCGACGGAATGGTAGTGCTTCCTTTCGGCACAAAGACCATTTACAACATCGCTTACTAATTAAACAAAATGACTGTTTTGAGGCAGGAGTTTCCTGCCTCAAAATGCATTTACAAACATATCAAGTGAAAAAGAAGGATATTTAAAATGGAAAAGAAAGTTCTTGTTGAAACTTCCGCGCGCCATGTACATGTCACCAGAGAAGCTCTTGATATCCTCTTCGGCGAGGGTTATGAGCTGACCGTCAAGAAGGAGCTCTCTCAGCCCGGCCAGTTTGCGAGCAACGAGCGCGTTGCCGTTATCGGACCGAAGGGCAGCTTCCCGGCAGTCTCTATTCTCGGCCCCGTGCGTCCCGAGAATCAGGTTGAGATTTCGCTCACCGACGCCCGTTCGATAGGCGTGACCGCTCCTGTCAGAGAGAGCGGCGACGTTGCGGGCAGCGGCGCCTGCAAGCTTGTCGGCCCCAAGGGCGAAATAGAGCTCGAGTGCGGCGTTATCGCAGCGCAGAGACACATCCACGCAACTCCCGAGGATGCCGAAAAATACGGTCTTCAGGACAAGCAGATAGTCAGCGTCAAGATCGACTCCAACGGCCGTTCGCTCGTTTTCGGCGATGTCGTCGTCAGAGTCAGCCCGAAGTATGCGCTGGCAATGCACATCGATACCGATGAGTCCAACGCCGCAGGCGCAACTCCCGGTCTCATGGGCGAGATACTTGCGTAACAAAAAACGAAATTCAGTCCTCTGCACAATGCGTGCGGAGGGCTTTTCACTTGCGGTCGGGGAGGATGAGCAGACGCACTTATGTGCCAATAGCGGTGGAGCTCTTCAGGCAATATAACGGCATTTTTATTCTCACATATAAAATTATTGTCGGCTCCCTTGTGTAAAGGGAGCTGGATCGGCGAAGCCGAGACTGGGGGATTGCGTCCGGATAAAAATTGTCGTGGTTGTCCTCGATTTATCAACAGGCAAATTCTTATTTCCGGATACTTACGCGAAACCGCCGCCAAAATCAAAACACTTTTCCCCGATGTGTTTCACTAATGACGCATTTACACAATTTGGACTACCCCCGTTAAACGAAATTTTATCTTTTGTCTATTGAATGATTGGAACAACGATTATACAATTATATATAAATCAATAAGGAGTGAAATAAGATGAAAAAGATTCTGGCAATAATCCTTGCCGCTGTCCTCGTTTTCTCGTTCGCGGCGTGCAAGAAGAATGACACAAACAACGACACCACTGCCGGTGACGCGCAGACCTCCGGTCAGGCGGCGGATGTTTCCGCTTCCGATGATACCGCTTCTTCCGAAGAGGCTTCCTCCGAGGTCGAGACCGAGGTAGTCACCGATAAAGAGGGTCACACCGTTATCGAGACTAAGGCTTCTCAGTCCTCCGATACAAAGACCACGACCAAGGGCAGCACGACTCCCTCCAAGGGTCTCAACACCAACGACGCAGCAGCTTGCATCAAAGCTTATCAGGCGGCGGTCAACGCTACAAAGCAGTTCAAGAGCGGCAGACAGAACATGGCTCTCAAGGGCAGCATCACTGCTGACGGCAGCCTCGGCGCTCTGCTCAAGATAGCTCAGAAGCCCGTTGCAAACGCACTCAACAAGAACTCCAAGGATCGTACCGATATCCCCGGCAAGCCCTCGGGCATGCAGGCGAGCCACATGAAGAGCGCCAGCGCGGTGACCAGCGGCAACTACACCACAATCACCTTCAACGTCAAGGATCAGACTCAGGGCGCGAAGGCTGATAACCACAGCGGTTCCGTCGGCTGCGCAGTCGGTACTCTCGGCGATGTCGATAATGCTATCAGAGAGCTCGGACTCAGCGTCGACTACAAGGACGGCAAGATTGAGCTGACCTACACCAACTGCAAGGTCGTCGTCAAGATTGACAACACCACCGGCAAGATCGTCGAAGGCAGCTGGGCATATGATGTCAATGTCTATGCAAACGGCATCAAGGTCTCCATCGTCTCCGTCAATAACCTCAAGGGTATCGTCGCTTTCTCTTACACCGCTAAGGGCTGATATCTGAAAAAAATCGAAGCCGTCCGTCTTTTCCAGACGGGCGGTTTTTTGTCGGCTGTCGGGGATATGCGTCGGATAAACTGCGGCTTTATCAAAAATTAATTTTTTGCCATGTTTTTTTATAAGATTTTTCTTGACCTGTCTGCTTTAATATCTTAAAATATAAGCCTAATCAAGTGCAACACTCAGATAAAATCTGTCGGGAGGGAGAAGAATGAACAAAAAGCTTATGAGATTTGCCGCACTTTTGCTTGCGGCGGCTATGCTCTTTTCCTTTTCGGCGTGCAGAACGAACGATGACGGTTCGGAGTCTTCTACGGACGAACCCTCGGTCACTGATGCGGGGAATATTCATGAGGAGTCCACCGACTCTGCGGAGCTGACAACTGACGAGCCGACGACCGACTCAAGAACCGCGACGCGCTCCAATGTTTCCGGCGGAACAAAGACCGAGACTGTCAACGTCTACAAGGGGCTCAACTCCACGAGCACTTCGCGGGTGCTCAAGTATTACAAAGCTGCGGCGGCGAACACCAAGAGCATCGACGCCACGCAGTATATGTCCATGAAGCGCGTTGATTACACTCCGCGCAACAGCTTCCAAAAGGGAATGCTCTCCCTGTTTACGGGCATAGCCTCTGCGGCGCTCGCGGCGAACAGCACGCCTGTGAACGAAGTGCCCGGAGTGCCCGATGAAATTAAGTCGAGCGACCTTATCTCCGCGAACGCCGTCGCTTATGGCAACTACACCATAGTGACGCTCAACGTTAGGATGCAGCAGGACGATCAGAATACTAAGGACGCGCATCAGGGCCCGGTCGGCAGGACTGTCGGAACGGTCGGGGACCTCGGCAGAGTTTTTGAAGCCATGCCGAGCATCAAGGTGAACTGCTCAAAGGGCAGCATTACGCTCAAGTATGACGACTGCAAGGTCGTTGTCAAAATAGACAACGGCAGCGGCTCGATAGTCAGCGGCACATGGAGCTATACTGTTGATATCGATGTCGACAATATATATGCGAGCATAGCGGGCAGCGACGAGCTGCTGATAACGAACACAGGCGGCGCGGTCGGATTTGTTATAAAGACGAATGACGAAATCTCGCTTCAAAGCCGCAATTCAAAATAAAACTGACCCGCACGGCGCGATGCCGGGCGGGTTTTTGATATTAAATTAGGAAGAGAGCTGCCATTGAACAAGTCCAGTAAAAACGGACAATAGAAAAAAGAGGCCTCCTATGATACA